>Ga0116231_10000348_pt1 | contig 75499 bp, 58 predicted proteins | sample S1TSphgellanicum_2_FD_89695 | JGI IMG/M metagenome (GOLD analysis project Ga0116231, IMG submission 89695) | Host-associated microbial communities from peat moss isolated from Minnesota, USA - S1T2_Fd - Sphagnum magellanicum MG | ecosystem: Host-associated > Plants > Peat moss > Unclassified...
GGCCATCAAGGGAAACTTGTACAAGCAATCCTAGTTGGCTGAGAAAATTCAATCAAATAGAAGGTCATGATAACTCCTGGAAAGGCAGTTTGAAATATTGATGGTTACACATAAGCATCCAGTCAGGCTCAAGGTACATCAAACTTCTTCCATTTCTATTCCTCTTTCTTCAAGGTTGACATCCCAAAATTTTCGTTCTTTCAGCATTGGCTTGAGTACTTCAATGTCATGTTTGGATGTCTGCAATGCAGCCTGGTGTTGAAGCTGGAGAGGGCAATCAATGGACATTGTATGCTGAAGCTATTTTGCTTCCCTTTTGCCTCTGCATTGTTGGAGAGAGCTCTGCACCAAATGAGTGCAGCTATCTGCCCATGGCCAATATACAGATTGATCTTAGGAATAGTAGAATGACCAACTTGAACAAGAGACCTGATGCAAAGTACCAGGAAGGAGTATTTGAGGGCTCACATGCAGATCTGGAAAATAGTGCCACTGGGAAGAGAGTGGAACAGGGTGCAGTATCCAATGCTCTGTGTGTTTCCTACTGAATGAATATCCTGGAGGCCAGATGAAAGTTGAACAACATGCCCACACCTATTCATCTTCCCTGGATATCAAAGGCTGCTTGAAGATGAAAGAAAAATTGGGAAGTGAAGCATTCTGTTCTCAAACTGAGGAGGAATGTTTGGGCCATATCGCGGACTATAACTTCAGGAAAGTTATACTTGAATTTAACCAGAGTGGAAGTGAGTACAGCCAGCTACACCACAGAACTTTATAATTTTTTTCTGTAGTTGTAATTCAGTTTGCCTTGCATCTAGTGTGTATGACTCACATTCCTTGTCATCTGGTAGTTTCTCAAGCTGAATAGCAAGTTGATTCTTGCCTTTGGATAACATCTTGCATCTGAAGTTGGTCAACAAGAGTAATGGGATTCATTGTCTTTGTGAGCTTAGCTAAAAGAGACACAAGGGTAGAAAAAAGCTTACAATTAATCATGTGGAACTTTGTAAGATCATCCAAAATTATTTTTTCTGAGTTAGTAAAATGGATTTTGATTGTCTCTACTAAAAAAAATTGAAAAAAAAACAATTACCATTTGCAACTTTATTCCAATTGCATTAAACAAGTTGCATAAAACACTAGTTGCAAATGTGGATGAAGTCAATAGTCAGCAAATGTATACTAGTAAGGGTTATGTTGACAATTTAATGGTGCAATTAAACTTGGTTCCATTTGCTACTAATGGGACATATGGACATGATTATGGATGAACCAAATCTAAAATGTAAGATGAAAAAATCATTAGTCACAAATGTAGTTGTAACATAGTTGCAAGAACATTCAAAGGTGCAAAATAGTTACAAAGACAATTATTTAAAGTTAGTTGCAATTGACAATTAATTGCAAATGCATTAGTTGCATATTGGGGGATTTCTTCTAATGTTGCTTTGCATCTCTTGAATACCAAGGCAATATAATAAATCACCACTTTCAATCATACCAAATTCATTCACCAATTTTGCTTTGGTTTGCAAAGGTTCAATCAAAATGATAATTGCAAGTAACCATTCACTAATTTAGAAGTAAATCTTATAACCACAATGTGTCATTAAACATTATATATTGATATTTAAGATCCAAAACAATTACCATTATGTAACATTAGGTGTGGATCTAGAGCAACAACAATTAAGGTTGGATCATCAAAATGAGATGCAAGTGCTTGTGCAAAGAAATTTTTAGGTTTTGCTTATGTGAAACCCAAATCTTAGTGCTTTGTGGAAAGATATTGACCTTTGGTTAATTATTTTTAAAATCTAAAACGATGAATGGAAAGTAATTGTGGAGTTATAAATTAATTGACATGATTGACATATATTTCATATATATCATCATGATCAAATGGGAAAGAACTTGGAAAAGGTTATAGTGGGGGAAAAGTAAGAAATTGTATATGAATATGAACAAGTTGCAACATAAATGGTGGTGGAGGAAATGGAGGAACGCCACCCAAAGTAAGAGTAAAAAAGGCCCATCTACAAAGTATAAATATGGTCGACCTTGTCATCCATTAGTGACATTGGATTTAATTCCAACCTTGATATAGTAGTGAGAATTGAAAAACATTTATGAATTAAAAAAATAACACCACAAATTGATCATCAAATATCACATCCCAACTAAATAAAGATTTTTGTGTGGACATGTTATATAAATTATAACCCTTCACACCAACACTTTCATCATATCCAATAAATATACACCAAATGGATTTTGGCTCACGATTTCTTCATGTGTCATTGGAAACATGGGCATATGTAATGCATTTAAACACTTTGATATGATGAAGGCTAAGCTTTTTACCCCTCCAACATTCATATGGAGTTTTCTCATAAAGGGTAGAAGTATAAGACTAACTTTGAATATAACATGTAGCAAGTGCTTTTCCCCGATGGATATTGACAATTTGGTTAATTACAACACACTTTTAACATATTCCATTAAAGTGTTATTGTTTTCATTCTAAAACTCCACTTTGTTATGGGGAATAAGAATTTGTAAATTGTCAAACAATTCCATGTAATTCACAAATGCATTAAAATCTTTAGATTTAAATTCAACACCATTATCATACCAAAGCATTTTGATTTTCTTGTCAGTTTGCTTTTTCACATATGTTTTGTAGATTTGAAATTTGGCAAAGATTTTTTATTTTTAATGAATGAAATAAAAAATGGTAAACCAAGAATAGTCATCAATAAAAATAACAAAATATTTGGCACCACCATGAGTTGGTGTTTGCATCGGACTTGAAAAGTTTGTGTGTATCAACTCCAATAATGAATTTGATTTAAAGGGGAAACTTGACACTTGGTGTTTGCCAATTATGCATCTTTCACATATTGGAATATTGAATATTGCCCACCAATCCCCATAATAATTTCAAAATTTTGCATTTGTTTGATGGCATTCATATCTAAATGCCTTAGTTAATGATCCATAAGATATTTTGCAATGTTAATGTTTTGGTAGTGGTGGAAAGACTTGAGGCAACATTAGATGTGTTAGGTGAATTGGTCACAATGTCATTAAATTACCTTCTTGTTGGTAATGGAAAACAAATTGTTTATTACTTTGATCCAATGATTTGATGACACAATGTATAATTGAATAAATTGACGTTCATTTTCAACTACATGAATTTGGGCTAATGGATAGCACACACAAAATGTTAGTTTAGAAGGAATATTAAAATCCATTTTCATGTGTTGACATGGTTAAATAAATGTTTAATAGAAAGGGCAATCAAACCACAATAACATGAACAAAACCAAATTACAACAGGTTAAAAGTTCTTTGTTTATATGTTTAATTATTCAATATATTATATGTATATTATTGCACTTGTGAAACAAATGTGTGGGAGGTGGGCCTCAAAATCTCTAACTAGTTGAGGATGATTGTTTGTGCATGAGCGTAAAGGTTGAGCTTGGAGCTTTGAACTTGGAACTTAAAGCTTAATGTGATTTTAATCCACCTACATGGATGAATATGTCTATAGATGAATGATTTCATATGGATGAATTTCATTTGTGATTTGGATGCAATAAATAAATCAATGGATGAAATTCATCCATGATTAAAAAATAAATAAATTCAAAATTATTTATATCCATCTTCATTGTTGTCCAAGTATCAATATTTCAAACTTGAATGTCAATTAATAATGACGGATAATGAAATTGTGATAATAAGGAAAAATATGATGATGATGTCAAAATAATTTTAAAAAGTTTTTTTAAGAAATCATTTTCATGAAAAATGTTATGCAATTCAAGAAATATTTTTATGGAATGAGTGTCAACTCCCCCCCCCACCCAATTGTTATCAACAATATTATATATTTATTTTGTGGAAAATTATGGTGCTTTGAAAATAAATAATTATTAAAAAAACTTCATTATCATTTATGCTAGTAGGTTGTTTAAAGAAAATTAATTAAGGTGCCTAAAACTGATTTTAGTTTATTTCAAAAATCCATTATCACCAATGACATTACATAGTTTTAAAATATCCAACACATTCAAAATTCATTGTTGTTAACAACATTGGTTAAATTTGAAGAAAGTGATGATGCCCCCTTGACGAAGAATGAAAAAAAAAACCCCCCATTATTGTCAATGATAGTTATAAATAGTTTTGAAAAAAGTTGTAACACCTTTAGAAGAAGGGGAGGAAAAAACCCATTGTTGTCAACGACATTGTGTAAGTTTGCCCATAAAAAAATTAAATTATATATACATATTCAAAACCAACAATGACCATGGGGTGGATGTTAGCATAATAATGGTAATAAAATTAAGAAAATTTGAAAATAATGGCATTTTAAATTATAGTTAGGTTATACATTTATATGGAATTTAAATTATATTATTCAACAAATGATATATTGTATAGAATTAAATTGTGTTTCATGAAATTTTAGTTAAATATAACATGGAAAAAAAATATCCATAAAATTTTAATGATAAAATAAAATAATTATCCATAATTTTAATGGATCTATTTATTAAAAAATGTAATGTAATCATTTTTTTTCATCCATATTGAAGATGAATGCTTACATTCATCTTCATGTTTGTTTCTAAGTTTATTAGTACAACATTCAATTTGCAATTAAATTCTTGGGGTTTACTTGCATGTGTATAAAGGAAAATACATTTTACCATCCCAAGTTCCAACTTTGGGCTTTAGGCTTTAGGCTCTAGGCTCATGTTCTAGTTTGATGTACTAACTTGCCTCCTAACTAGTTTTTGCATTGAAATCTTCATGTGTTCATATCTATAGTTGATGCTTGAACTGAAATAAAAATTTGTTAAAAACATTTTCCCATAATTATTGATAATGGCAATGTTGGGTTTGCATTTAAATATCTTTCCATTTGTTTTCCAATGCTTTGAATCATTGTGAATAATGATGTAACAACATTGGCCTATAATGCAACAAGTTGAAAATTAAATTTGAATGCTCTTGTGATTAATAGTTTCTTGTCCCATCCCTTCATAATCATGCTCTTCATACCCTTAACCTTCATCCATGTAGCATGCAACTAGTTACACATTTTTTGTTTAGGTTTATTTATTTTGAAATTAACACATGATTTTTGCTCATTGTCAATTTTCTCTTTGATAACTATAGTTGTCCAAGTATTGAATATAATTTTTAAAAACATGTTTTAATGTTCATTGCAAAATCACATTTGCAAGTTGTAATTCACTTGTGCAATTTGTTAGCACTACAACAAAAGGTGTCCCTATACGCCAAGTGATTTCAGTAGATTTTGAATGAATTCACTAGGCTTAATAAATAGGGACTAGTTGGAAAGTAATGAAATCCATTAGTCTAAACAAGGACTAATGATCTGCACCCACATTTTGTAATAGTGTAGAATGAAAATGGTTAAAATGTTGGAGCGATTTCTTTTCATCCAATCTAAAAAAGTTTTGCTTTTATGTATTGGCCAACAATTTAACAACAAAAACATCTTATGATGTTTTGGCAAAATTAATTATTCACTCTATGAATGCATATGTGACAACAAGCTTGATTTTTTGAATAAATCTTTTCAATTGGTATAAGTAATAAATTTTGTACATATCTGCTACCTTGTTTTTTACTTGAAAACAAGAAAAAAATAGTCTTTCAAACTTATAACCTTCCTCTAGCATTTCAAAATAAATGAAACTTTTAATTTTTTTCATGGGCATCTCTCGCACCCCTCTAATTTTTTTAAACAATTTAATTTGTGTCATATCATTTGAACTTGAAAAAATACCCAAAAAATATAATTACATCAATTTTCAAGGGTTAGAGATGAGTTTAGTTATGAAAATAAACTTGATTAACCAAAAAAATTATATTAGAATATTCACCACATCAATATTGAGGTGCTTGAAAAACCAAAATACTTGCAAAAACATTTCATCTACTTTCAAATATTTGTAAGTAGTTAAAAAAACCATGATTATAACAATTTAGATTTTGAAGTCTATGCAAACAAAAGTTAAAAAATAATGTACTCATATATATATATATATATAATCCCCATAAAATCATATATTAATTAGTTATTTTATTTAGGGACCCCAATATTTTGTTTTTTACACTACTCTTTATGTTTACTTTACCATACTTTCACCCCAATGTGGTTTCCAAAGTTGATCAATGATTTTCATTAAAGGTGATATCCATCCATTATTGATGTACATCATCACAAACTTTGCATCCTATAATTTGTTCTTCATAACTTTGTACATTTTGTACATGGATGTCATATGTTTAAAAACATGTATGAAACACATATAAGTACATGAGAGATTTTCATCAAACATGAAAATGGATGAAAAGTAGGAAAATTGTTTACTTGTAGTTGTTGTCATTTTGAAAGTTTGATTCATCTATTGATTCAAGAATTGATGAATTCACTTTCTTGCAACCTTGAATCTTGTAGGTGAATTCTGTATGATTTGAAGAGTAAGAGATTTTATCATGACACACATTAAAGGTGTTGTATTGTTGAAGTAGCAAGTGGTTGATTCACCTCTTTCATGTTTTGTAGCATAATAATTAAGGTATTTCAAAGTTTTGCATATTTTTCAAGTATTAACATGTTTTGTTTATTCATCTTTGTTTTAATCCCAAATTGTTATGTATGAATGTAATGTGGTTTTAGATCACCATGGGCTTTAATCCAATTTGACAAATGGGCTTTCTTAATTTTGCATATGAGCTTGGGACTTTTGACTTCTTGTATATTGTTTTGAGAAAGCACAAGGCTTGTGAATTATTAGTGTATTTCTTTACAAGTGCCATTCAAGGGGTGGCAAAAGATTTGGTAGAAATTGGTTCATGTATTCCTCCATTGGCTTTTATTGTGAACTATAGGCTTTTCATGTTGCCCTTCACTTGGCGCTTACTTGATTTCATAGTTTGATAACAACTTTGTAACATACTTTCATGGACTACCCATTGGACACTTTTTAATTTGTCTTGAAATAGTTTTGTTTACTAAAGTTTATTTCATGTTGTAAGTGACTTTTTTGAAAATAAAATTAGTAAATTTATTATGTTGTTATTTTTTGTTTCCCATCTTTTGTTAAACATTCAATTTTTTTTGTCAAGTCACTATTTTACGTTATCATCTTAGTTTTATCAAACACACTTTGGTAAAATACTACCGTAGCCATGGGTCAAGTTCGACATTAAATAATTATTAAAAACTTGGAATGAATTTTTTTGAAAAATAAAATGTTGAAATGTCGAAAAATGTGATAAAAGCACATTGGAAATTATGAAAAAATGATAAATGCACCTTGAAAATGAAAAAAAAATGAAATTTTGTAAAAGTTGGTGAAAGAAGTCATGCCCCTTGTTAGTCATTAAAAAAGTGTCACAATATTGGCAAATGTCCCTACACAAATTCAATCATAATTTGTCTAACTAGTGATACTTTTCTCCAGAAACATAAAAAGTGAAATCAATAGGTAGATTTTAAATGAAGGGATGGGAGTGTGAATGCTAAAACATCACTGTTGCTGGAAGGCAATTGGGTTAAAAAATTTCATTTTGATTAACAAATTTTTTAGTAATTATTTAGAAAATAAATGAATGCATTTTTTGAAAATAATTAATTATTCATTTTTAATGCATCAAACATGACCCAAGGCTATGGTATTACAAATTGTTACTTTAAATCGGTATCTTGTATCTATCAAATTCAATTTGGTACCTAATAATGAGCTACTAAAGTTTAAGAAATAGTGACACAAATACTTTTTAAAAAAGTGGTTAAATACTTTCAAGAAGTTGCATTTGGATAAAAGAATGAATGAATGTTACATTCCATCCATGTGCAATATCCAATTATTCATAATTGTCAACTTTCAATTTATTGAGAATATTAAAAAGTAAAAATTGAAATGAAAATGAATAAATTATCTTGCAATTAAATGTTGAAACTACCAAGGTACTAACAATATTAATTAGTTGGGGAGTGCCTTTCAAGTTAGTATTTTTTATTTTATTTTTGCAATGAGCCTTTTTGATTGGCCCACAACAAAAAATTCTGAAAATTTGGAAACCCCCTTATATAGAAGTATTATTCCAAATGTAGAAAAGTATGTCCCCATGTTGGTTCACCTATATAATTTCCAAGAGGACATCAGTTAGCCAAATCATATGTGACAAGATGAAGTGATGTTGGGAACATGTTGAAAACCTATTAAGAATTTGATAGGAACACAATGAAAATTGATGAACAAGCATTCAGAACAACACAAATCCAACATCCTTGCTATCGTGCCCCAAAGAAAATTAGTTGTGTTTACCCCACACATGCTTAGTCAAACCTAAAATCATACATGCATGTCTACTATCTTAACGCAATAATATTTTTTAATAACATAAAAGGCAACAACAATACAAGCAAATTAAAAATTAATTTCATTATGATTTTTTTATTAAATCTTCATCAAAGCTTTATTGAATTTTTAAAAGTAAGATCAAATTAGTTTTAAAAATTTATATTTCAAAAAAAAATTATGTTAAAATTTTAGTGTATTTAAAAATTGACATGTTATATTTTAATCAATTCTTGCATAATCCTTCAAATCAATTTTTTAAAAAGTTCATTTTAATAAGATTTAAAGAAATTGAAGTTAATTTTTTGTATGTTTATCAAACCAATTTCATTTAAAAAATTAGTCATATGAATTGTTTTTTTCATTTCATAATGATATGAAACCTCCTTATACAAAAAGGCAAGTGACGACCCAAAAAAATAAAATGATATAAAAGCATGATTGAATCAGTTACCCAACATTCATATTTTGAGAAGAAACCCAACAAGTAGATGGGTAGATTTCCAAACAACCCATCAATTGGATGGGTGCACCCAACATCTACACATGTGCGTCCATTAGCTCGGGGCAATAAAAACTTGGGCACCCCTAAGTGCATGCGGCTCACCTCATTGGCTGCCAGAAATTTTCATGCCTACATGTATTCTGGATCATTTTTTGCATGGGCTAATGGTAGGGGCATCAATTACGGGACAAAGTTAAAATAGCATAGAACATTTTGAGTTTTTTTTGCATACTCTTGAAGTATGCAATACGGATCATAGGTTTTCAGGGGGTCAAAATTTTGCCTAGAGGAAATTTTTAAATGGATTTTTTTTTTTTTGGGGGTTTTCTAGTTGGCAAGTTTTGAAATTAAAAAAATTGCTTAAATTTGTGTGTATAGTTTTAGTAGATAGCAAAGATATAGGCATATGCTTAAATATTTTACTTTCATTTTTTTAAAATCCAGATTTGGCTAAATTGTCGTCTACAACAACACATCATCCCCCAACAACAATTATGGTACAAACAAAGTGACAACATTAGAAACAGTTCCCAATGAACTGAAATTGTTGCAAAAGTTTGACCCAGTTAAAAAAACATATTATTAACTAAGAAAGACAATCCAAAAGAAGATCCTGAGGTTTTGCTCCCTTTCTTTTTTTTTCTGTGCTTTTTGGTGCAATAATATGAGCTATGATTATAAAAGGAAGTGCAAATTTTATTCATTTGCTTATTTATTTATTGGCACAAATGGAAAAATCCAAGGAAGTGCAATTTTCAACATCACACAAGTTGAAAAAATATATATATAACACTTCTTTTGCAAAATTAAGTTTTAAAACAAACTCTCATTTTCTTTTTTCTTTTTTGTTTTTTTTCACTCAGTCTCTAGTCTCTACAAGGTTCTTAACATACTTAACATACTTAACAGTTAAGTATGTTAAGTACTTAAACATATTTAACATAATGTTAACATACATAACATTATGTTAATTAAGTAGGTACACAAAGATACATACTTAACATTTTTACAACTGGAATAGGTATTTCTTTTCACTTTAAATTTTTTTTAAATTAAAAAAAAAAAAAAAAACCCTAAAGGCGTAGACAAGGATAATAATCTTAATTTATTAGTAGCATAAGAAATAGGTGTAAAATATAAAGGGTCCTTGGCTCATGCGTGGGTCACAAGTGTGAAGAAAAAACCTTTGCAACCAATGAAAATGTTAGAAGTGGTGGGTTAAATTGTATTCTTTTAATTGTTTTTGGGAAGTGAGTACGTAGCTGTGCAGGGCATTAATGCTATTAGAAATTATGAAACCCCCATCTTTATCCGAACAGTTTGTCCAAATTTGGCTATCAAAAGGATGTGAAAGCAAAAGTTGAAACATCCAAGCCAGAAATCTGGCGATCTTGCAAGGAAATTCAATTCAATTTGGCTATAATCGTTGGCCTTAGGCATTGACATTTTTAGTAGTTACAATTCTAAACAGTGTTTTTCCCCTTCCCCCCAATTTTGTGACATAAGATAGTTTAGCCAATTTTTGGTATAAATACAATGTGAAAAAGTAAAAAAACTTGAAGCATCCTTCACATTTTCGGCTAAATGACAGAATCCAGTAGAGAAATTTGGCGATATTTACTTTTTAGAAATCGAAATTTGAAAAAAAATTCGCCAATTGCTTAAACTTAGCCAGAAAAAACATAAACACTCATAATTTTTAGCCAGTTTGAGAAAAGCGCCAATTACTTACGAATAAGAAGGCTCAAGAAAAAAGCGAAGGAAATCGTTCACATTTCTGGGTAAATGCTAGAATCCAATAGAGAAATCTGGAGATATTTTTAAAAGTGAAAAAATAATCGAAATTTGAAAAAAAAAGAGAAGAATCGCCGAGAGGTTAAATTTAGCCCAAAAAAAGCATATTTTTAGTCATTCTGAAAAAAAGCGCCAATTTCTTACGAAGAAGAAGGCTCAAGAAAGAAGCGAGGGAAATCTTGCACATTTTTGGCTAAATGATAGAATCCAATAGAGAAATCTGGCGATATTTTCAAAAAGTAGAAAAATACCGAAATTTGAAATTTGAAATAAAAATCGCTAGCAAGTTAAATTTAGCCAGAAAAACAAAAAAAACGCATATGTTTAGCCATTTTGAAAAAAAGCGCCAAATTACTTACAAAGGAGAAGGCAATCAAGAAAGAAGCGGAGGAAATCTTGCACGTTTTTGGCTGAATGAAAGGATCCAATAGAGAGATCTGGCGATGTTTTCTTCAAAAAGTAAAAATAAAATCGAAATTTGAAAAACAAAATCGCCAACAGATTAAAATTTAGCCAGAAAAAACAAAAAAGAGCATATGTTTAGCCATTTTGAAAAAAAGCGCCAATTACTTACAAAGAAGAAAGAAGACTCTAGAAAGAAGCGAAGGAAATTATTTAGGACTTTGTGAGTAGTGGGTTTTAGTATTATACGAACATAGGCTACCCACCCACATTCGTCGGCTCCTTGGCTCGCTTGCTGGCGCGCGCGCGCACGAATGCATCCACGAACGTCTATCTGTCTGTGAGTTAGCTTCTTGAGTAAACCTCGTAACCACACGCTGCTGTTGCTGCTGCTCCTCCTTCTTCTCAGCCGTACCTGCTTCTCTAACCAAGGAATCCATAGCTACGCGGGAAATCTCACGGAGCTCATCACAATAATGTCGCGCCCGCGAATGCACTTCTCCGTCCACTGACTGTGCGGAGTTTGCCTCACAAAAAAATTGTTACAAGAATTATTTTCACAAGCGCGCAATAGAAAGAAGACGTAAATAGCTAGACAGATAGTACTGCATACGTCGACGGATAGATAGGTAGATATAGAAAGAAGCAGAAGAAGAGAAGGAAAAGAATTAGTGAGGGAAGGAGAGTAGGGGAGAGGAGAGGAAGGAAGTAGGTGGTGGTGCCATGGAAGGTTTTCTGTTATAGTTTCGAGAACGGGAGACTCGGTGTTGATGATAGTGTTCTGATTTGCGGTCTAGGGCAGGTGGCGTTCTTGACTTCTTCGTTATTGAGAGTAGGTACCGACGTGTGTTGTGCAGCTGCGTGTGCGATTTGTAGGAGGGTTCTATTGTCTTATTTAGGGTCTAAGACACTTTCGTGCAATGCCGGTGCTTGTGTTGTCGTCTTTTAATAAGACGCGAAGGTTGCAACGAGTCTTTCCCTAAGACAGGAGGCGAAGTGAGGCAAGGCGGGGCAAGGAAGGGAACGGGAAGGAAGTTTTGTTTTTAGTTACTTGTTGGAGAAAGTTGTCCAGACAGCTGCTGCAAGGTGGTGGTTACTTTTTTTGCATTTGCTGGTGTTGGAATTACTGAAGTGGTGGCAAGAAGAAGAAGCCGATGGCGAAGTCCAAATCTGCGAAGAAAGTGTTGGACTCTTATACTGTGAAAGGCACACATAAGGTCGTCAAAGGTGAGTTTGCGCCTTTGGTCTTTGAAACTTGGAAAGTCTTTCTTGGAGAAGATTTTTGAGCAAGGCATTTTGGTATTCTTTTTGGCTCTGGTCAGAGTTATCTATTTTCTCTTTTTGTGATGCGTAAACAGACTCAATCTCAAGAGACTCTCAAAACTACTAACCTTTTGTGTAACTGTGACATGTGTATATATTATCGCCAGCTTTTCTTTTGTGATTGATGAAACTACTGAAAGGGACCCCCACCGCCGTAGTTTCTCTGAATTGCCCCCCCTAACATGCATGCACTACTTCGGGAAGGCAACTGACAAGTTTTTGTAAATTTACATTCTGAGCCTCAAAGCCACAGCCTTCTTTATATGTGTGGCTTTTTCATTCCTTTAGAAGAACAAAGAAGCAAAACTGCTGGACTCAGTCACAGCAGTAAAAATGGCACATTTCAATGCTGAAATTTTGTAGTGTGTGCTTGGACTTGAAACAGATGGATTTCGTCGTAGCTTGTTATGCACTTGTAGTTTTCTAGAAAGGCAGCTGAAGTTAAATGCTTGGGTTCTCAGGAGATTCTTGAAAGAATATTAGGGATTAACATATTCTCTTTGTAGACGCGGAGTCAGATATTAGAAACCTTGGATGCCGCCTGGAAAACAAATTCTGTGAGCATAGGAACAATGGTTCAAGACAATAGTAATCACACATTCTAGACAATAGTGTACAAGAACATGAGATGTAGTGTCATCAAATAAGGTGTCTCTTTTGGATGGCTTCATGACAATTCATTATGATCCTCATGAATCTTCAATCGTTCTGTCAGTTGCTTGATGGGTTTCAAAAAACTTCTCTATAGCTGAGGGTCTATGCTTCTTGCAACTTTTTTGTTGAAGTTAATGACTAGATGAGTTACTTTCTTTTGAGCATTCTTTGCAGCAGCAAATAAGCTTTACACTAAGCGATTTTGATAAGATTCTCCATCTCTAAATTAACTGCACTCTAGAAGACTTTTCCGAAGTGTGGAAATCATCAACATATTCAACCTCTCAAATTTTTGAGAGGAAAAGTAGAGACCTTGAGACTACAATCTCTCAATGTTGGATGCAGAGATTGCCTTAGCTGATCATCATACTTTGAAAGTGGGGATTGGGTTTGCTACTGAGCTGGTTCATGTTATATAGACTGACACACAATTCACATACTGAAGTGATCTTTGATACTCACTGAATTTTATAGGTGACAACTTGTTTGTTATGATCTTCTTGAGTCTAGGGTTAGTGTTAGCATGCCATGAGGGAGCTAGGGTTTATGAATCTCGATTCAGCTCTTTTGTCCCTGATGGGACAAATTTTGATGGGTTGCAAGCTTGGTACCTGGTGTGTTGAGAGCAGGACCATGTCCAGTAGGTTGAGCTATCCCTCTTGCGTTTGCTTCTATAGCTTATGGATTGTCATACTTTTAGTGATTGTGTGTTTGGGAACATCTTTGACATGTGCTACAGTGGCTGAGAATGGATGCAATGAGTGGCATCTCTGCTTCTTTCTAAGTATCATTCTGAATGCCAAAGTTTTAGTGTCTAGTGAGACAATGTAAATTGACAACATAACTCTGAGGAATCCTTTCTGATCAGACAGTTTCTTTACTTTTCATTTTCCAAAATGAACAGGTAGTCTATGCTGCTCATCTAACAAAACAGCAGCCTGTGCTTGGCATTCCATCTGAAAGAGAACTGACAGAAGTCTGCTGATTGATGGCAATGAATGCAGTTGGAGACTGCGTCTTAATGCGTGGACAAGATAGTGAAAAGCCTCCCTATGTAGCCAAGATAGAGAAGATAGAGGCTGACAGCAGGAACAATGTTAAAGTCCGAGTGCGCTGGTACTATCGGCCTGAAGAATCTATGGGAGGCCGTCGGCAATTTCATGGATCCAAAGAGCTGTTTCTCTCTGACCACTATGACATACAGAGTGCAGACACTATAGAAGGAAAATGCACTGTGCACACCTTCAAGAACTACACCAAGCTTGAAAGTGTTGGGACTGATGACTATTTCTGCCGCTTCGAATATAAAGCAGCTACTGGTGGCTTCACCCCTGATCGTGTTGCTGTGTATGTCACACTATGTTGACTTCATCAATGTGTTGTAATTGTAGATGTGTTGGTTATCTGTTCTGACCTTCTGTTACAGAAGCGTCTGTAACAGAAGGAACTGTTTCATTCTCTCGCATAATTTGCACTAACAAGCATGAGCACTCTGTGTTGCAATGGATACTGACCATGACTTGAACAGATTGTGAACTCCTATTGACAAATGGACTGTTGTTTCTAATGTAGGTACTGTAAATGTGAGCTTCCCTATAATCCTGATGACCTGATGGTTCAATGTGAGTTCTGCAAGGATTGGTAAGACTCCACATTCCTTATAAGCTTTGGTTTGAAAACTGGTGTCTAGGCCTTGTCTCTGTGGCCACTGGCTTCAGTTATTCAGAAACAACTATGTAAACTGAGAGATGAGATAATTGAGCAGTTTCAACAGGCTTCATGCTGACTGCACTCCATTCCACAATTGTTTGACTTTCATCAAGCTTAAGTGATGCAGCATCATGTGTTGAAATGCTGCTCAGATGATCCAAGTTGATGGATTAGAAGCAATTGGCTTCAATTGATTTAATTTCAGAGCATAGATAAGCTCTGTTGCTTCCAACAGGCTGTACTGTGTATGGCATGAAGCTAGTAGTTGTGTCAGCATTTCAATGCTTTTGACTCCATGGTGGCTCTTGTCTGCAGGTTTCATCCTATTTGCATGAATTTTACACAAGAACAGGTTAAGAAGATGGAGCAGTTTGTTTGTCCTGATTGCTCCTCTCAAGCTGGAGACAAAAAGCTGCGACAGTCCTCTCCCAATCCTCCTCCTGACCGACCTGCAAAGGTATGTCAATCCATGCCGATGATTCATTTCCATCAGCCATCTGTGGTACCAGTAACTATGCCACGCTTTTGTTCACTTTGAGTAAAACAGGTCTGTGAAGGATAAGTACCAGTCCTGCCTTGTGAATAAGACTGAGCCACACATTTGGTTTCAGCAGATGAGGGCTTCTGACCTTGACTCATTCTATTCGTTGCATACCTGCAAGTAAGCATAGTCTCATGATGGAAAATTCACTTCCTGACTGCTTACAAATGCAGGAAATTGAGATTCTATATTGGTGCGCTTGGAATAAGGAGGGACTGCCTATATGGAAGGGGGAAAGAAGGCTATGTGAAGGAATTCCAATTTAGAAGTCTAGAATGACCCTGCAGCAGTCTAATAGCTTATCCTGAATGTGCCAATTAAGAGGGGTTGTTGATTTCCTTGGAAGCTTCCATGATTGAAGCTGCAGTAGTCTATGAGTCCCAATCGTGTCATCCAAGAAATTTGAAGGAGTTTTTGTGGTTTCTTATTTGCAGCCAGAACCAAAACGACGAAAGAGATGATGGAAGACCAGGACCACCTTGATTAATGGAGCTTGACAGTGATTCCAGGCTTTTTGGTTGCACAGAAGAGATGATTGTACTGGAATCAAGCAGAATAGTTTGAAAGAGCAGAAATGTAGATTACAAGCAGGATAATCAGAATGGCAATTGAGATCGCAGCTTGTGGTGATGACCTTTTACTAAATTGTAGAACCTAAAAAGTTCATGCCCGTTGATCTCCTAGCAGTCTTGGCTTTTGATACGTTATTTTGCATTTTGCCATGCATGCTACAACGTGTGTTCAGGCCACTGGAGCTATGTGCAGTCGAGTTCTATGTTCTGTTGTTGTCTTGACCCTTCTTTTCTTTATCTCACAGTATTAGGCTGGGCTGGTGCAGAATACAGATTTAAATTGTGTATAAAGTCATATATATCCAGAGTCTCAATACATGGACGGTGCTTGGTGTAAGACTTATCAGAAAAGCTACACAAAGTAGCATCTTCTGCTATTACCAGAGACTATTTACAACCAGGGGCAGGGATGTGTTTGTTTAGAGCATTCTCTACTCATGTTAATGCTTGAGAACTGCAAGAAGCCAGATTATGCCCATGCACTTTTGATGATCGAATTCTTGAAGATTTTGTGCAGTCAACAGCAGAGAGGTGTTGACAAATCTCATCTGTGTGAAGGGTGCTCAAAGCAGACTCTTGGCTCAAGCTCTCATCCTCTTTGAACACATGTAAGAGTTTCCTTGGTGAGAGCCAGATGTATATGTGTGTGCGTGCATTTGTATTTTTATACATCCTTGAACATTGCTTGCTTTGTTGATCATGACCTCTATGATCAGGATGCTAAATTTCTTGATGACATGAAATCCTCAGGTATGGAGCTGAATTACAGTGACAGTACACTGATTCATACTTTTTGGCAGGAAGGGTGGGGTCTGGAATGCTAATGCAAACAGAGGACTGTGTCTGCATACATGCAGAGGAGGAACTGCACACCAGACACAAAAAATGGAACTGCATACTTGACAAGCAAAATATGGAACACTCTTGTAGTGTCAAGGTGTGGAACTCATGGAGAGGTTACAATGATGGAGCATATATATAGTTATGAAAGTCTTTTACTTGCTATCTGGAAGTTAGACTCATGTTTCTTTGTCCAGAGTTTTGATTGATGTTGCTCACTTATTTCTCACCTTGAAGTTTGCTGAGTTCTTTTTGCTCCAAGACTCGAGTCTGTAATGATGTGAAATTGGCATCAGTAGTTGTGTAAGGGCTAGATTGATGTTCACTCCTTCTGTTGAAGTCATCAAGGAATGGTTCACTTTTGCAATTGAGGTGGGAAGAATATTGAACCTAAAATTAAGGTGTTAACTAGGAACCAAAAATCCAAACTGTATCTGAAAACCAGTTAATAGTTTATCCTTCAAAAGACAGTAGGTAGAACCCTTCAAGTATTTTGTGTTGAAAGTTCAATGCACTTTGTCCAAAAGCAAGTCTAGATCATTCAGGTGTTATATCAGAGAATTCTCTGTTTTGTGTTTCTGAGCTCAGAGGAATGTTGTACATGCACATTTTGATCTCCCATCCATATGCAATTAGCAGATATGATAAGGAGAATCATATAGCACTGTCTCCTCAGTATTGAGCTCTTTTCTATACGGCAATGAGCATTCTGGTGCCACATTGTGGATGTAGGGTAAATGAGGATGGGGTAAAACATTTCCACAAATGTCCCATCCTCTTTTTTGTGAATTGTTATTTCTCATTTCTTTTACTCCTTTTTATGTCTTAATATCAAGTAAGAAAACATTTAAGCTCGCTATAACCCACCCACCACCCCCTTGGGTATGAAAGAGGTTGGGTTCATTGCATCCCTTCTCCACATTTCCTTACCAAAGACCCATGCCTTGCTTCCATGTTTTCCTCATTTTCCATGTTGATTTTTAACTATGTACATAGTGTGCTCATTGATTTAGTTCATTTGTACATATCAGTTTTCATGTTGATTTTCAAGTATGTACATAGTGTGCCCATTGACTTAGTTCGTCTGCGAATGTGTTGATTTTTTTTCATGGTTGATGTGTGGGGAGTGCTATTTTTGCTTGTTTTGAATGTAGTCTTTATTTCTTTTATTTTCTCGAATAATTAATCTAATAGTTATTTTTGCCCTTTGATTGCTTTTGTGTAGAATGACAACATTTCATTCAAAAAGAAAGCTTGAGCTCAGTGTCCTTCTAAATATCTCTTGAGTTCTATTTATTATTGGAAAATTGTTTATATGTGATGTTTGGCCTCAAGCTTGTGATTGTGCACATTTCAAAAGATCATGCATATGATGACAACAACAGTGTCACCAAATCTATTTATCAAGCTCTGATTTCTAGTTCACACTTGAAATAAGGTGGGCAAGAGGTTGTGAATTGCCAATAAACATCACTAAAATAATAAATCATCATTATTTACATGGGCCAAGGCCTCAAGATAGAAAAGACGTTAATTTTATGAAAATTTAAACGCACATATGAAAACAAAAAGGGCCCAAATTCTTAAGAATATAGCTAGAATTGATGCAAACTAATGATATGAAGCCAACAACCCCAAGAAACATGGTGGAAAAGTTGACAATGAGGTATCAACCTTTGGGGATTGTCAAAAGAGCTTGGGACCTACAAGACGTGCAAAGACTAACATGTGCACCAAATAGTTATCTAACTCATCTTTTGTAAATCTTAGACATTCTTATTATTAATGTTGAGTTGCAAACAAGTTGCACAAGAGCTTGATTGTCAACAACTTGTTTCACACTTATGAACACCACTCACATGTTGCACTCATGAGTAATCTTCGATTCTTTTTTTTTTAAATACATAACAATTCCCACACCTATTACTTTTCTTTCTAAGAATCCAACGACATAGACAACTTGCAAATCGAATCCCACGTGAAGGTGTAATGAATTCAAAATTCATTTTCAATTTGAAAATTAATTGATTATGAAATATGGAACACTTAAAGGCAATGGATTGTTGTAAATTGAATTTGACCCATGTTCAATTGTTATAGGACAAATTTGTGCACTCCAAATCCTAATCGGATATTAAATCTTGTTTCCCCACTAGAACATTCATTCACTTAGTGAGCCAAAATATGTGTGATCTAATTATGTTTGTTCGGCCTTGTTTTCACAAGGGATAAACACTATTGCATCAACAATAAATTTTCGACTCATTTTAAATTAACCAATTTCACACTGGCAAAAGATGGTTTTTTTGTGGGATGAAGGTTGACGAATTAAGGTTACGGGGGATTTAAAATGTCCAATTTAATATGCTTTTCCCTTAGCCCCCCACCTCTTCCTTCAATTTCACATCAATCTTGGGGGAATTGAATGCACCTAGGGCACATACTAGCTTGTTGCATTGTACCACTAGTTCATGTTTTCCTTCTCCCTTCCTCATTCTCAAAAAAATTGAACATGCAATAAAACAATGAACACCTAGTTGGTAGGTGGTGCCCAATCTCTAAGGTTTGTTTTGTATTCTTTGCAATCGAAGAGGTTTCAATTGTTGGTAGTTTAATTAGGTAGGGTGCAACCATTAAGTCCATTCAAGAAACATTAGGGGCATAAGTCCAAATTCTCCCACCTAATCAATTTCCATTTTTGCATGATTGCATGTTAGTGCCTTTTTCTAACATTTGTACACGTGAAACTTATGGTCTTTGATAAGTTCTCTATCACACAAAACTTTAATAAAGGATAAAAATGAGGAAGGGTGCTTTGGTGTTTGGAGATATTACTTTAAAAGCAAGCTGGTTTGATTTTATGCAAATTCTAGGTAACATTGGATCTATTGGAGGAGGGTTGGCATTGGGCCAAAAGGGATCTATTGCATGCACATTAATGTTTACATCATATAAGTTGTTGGCCTAGTTTGTTCAACTACTTGTCATGTAAGAAGTATTCTATGTGGGTTGGTTTGTAAGGTGCAAACCCCAATAATGGTGTTAACAATAATGTATGTCGCGGTTGTTTTGAGGGTTATGAGGTTTTAAGGCCATATTTGTAGCTAGTCACCAAGAAGATTTGCTTGTTGGGTTGTTTTGGGTTTAATGACTTATGGTTATTTAACTAGTGTAGTAGTAAGTTTGATTTGCTAAAAGGACATTATAAAATATGGTATTAGGTTTAGAGCCATATTGGGGACTGATGATCAAGGAATGAACACGGTGGGTTGGCTGGGTGTCGATGATTTGTGGTTGTGCAACTGATGTTGCAGTAGCTTTTAGATCCCTTATTGGTGGTGTGTTATTTGCCCTTGAGAAAGTCACCTCTTGGTACTTGAGTTGTCCATTCTTGTTTTGTACTAAGTGTTCTTAATCTATTGTGTGACTCATTAATTATGCTTGTGAAGCATGCATATGCAATTATTCAATTGATATTATTCCATGGCAATACAAATATCAATAGCCTTATTAAAGAACATAAGTTGAAAAGTCCAGGTGATGAATGTAGGTGAAGAAAACCCATTTAAAGATTGTTTTATCAAGAGATAGTAGTTTAATTCATAGGTGTGCATAAGGACCAATTTCAATTCATGTGAATTTTTTCATTACAATTCTATGGATGTTTAAGAATGCAATGTAATTTTTTTTAAACCCAAAGAATCATTGATTTGTCCTGAAAATGTTTGGTTTCAAGTGTCATAATTGAATTAATGGACTTTGGACCTCCCTTTTGAGATCTTCGATTTTGAAATAACATGAATTTTCAACTTTCAACATAAAATCAACTTATTGTGTCAATAAGATTGGTTTCCAATGGAATTTTTTACTGATCCATAATGCACCTCGTGAGGATGATAAGATACAAGGTTTTATAGGTAGACTTGTTGAGTGATACATGGTTGTTCCATGATCACACTAGTGTATACCATTAAATTTTGAGTTTTTTTAATCAAAAACCAAAGTTGATATAAGCAATCCCATCATTCATAGATAGTACAATGCTTTGGATTCATTTCATGGAACTCGCTACCTTTTTTTTTCTTTTTTTCTTGTCGACCCATGTTGACTTTTTCATAAGTTTTTTTCCAATGCCATTCTATTTGACATGATGTATGATTATAGAACTAAAAATAGTTGGGAGTAACATAACATTCAACAACTAATTACTAATCACATCTACTATAATTGCCATTGTATTACCAAACCATGATTGGAAAATGATTAAATGGCAATCAAAAATCATGTGCAACCATCAAATCTTTGGAATGATGTTTATGAATTTGGAAAAAATTACTTGGCCTAAAATATTATAAGTTTTATGAATGTTTAATTCTCTTTACTTAATATAATGGGGTATATTTTTTATTTTATTTTTTCACCATGTGATGGGTGCTTTGGTGTAATTATCCATGTTCATGGTTTAGCAATGTATGGAAATTTAACAACTTTAAAGCAATTAGCAAATTGACTCAATTCCAATAATAGTTACAAGGAGATTAAGGAACATTATTGTTGTTCCTCATCAATCCATTGCACAACATCCTTGAAATCCACCTAGGGTTTCAACCTATTTCATTGTAATGGGTATTGCATAGAATTCAATTTTTGTTATTGAGGTTCACGAATTCAAAAATTGTTTTTTGCTTTTAATTTTTGAAAGATTTTATAAGCTATTGTAAGTAGTGTGCATTTTTTTTTTGGAAGTTAAAATTCAGAAGTGTTTTGTGTTTCCAACTTTTCAAAAGAATCCATGTATCGTAAAATATTTGGGGTTCAACTTTGAATTTGTCTATAGTTTACAAATCTTAGGACTATAGTGGCTTGTCACCAATTTCCAATTTTTGCCTCATAAAATTATTTTAAAAAATCAAAGTGTTCTTTTTAAGGTGGTAGTGTGGTAAAATTAATTCCAAGTGCAAGCAAGAAAAGAGGTGCACCTTTTGATGTTATTCAAATCATGAATATTTAGCAAAGAATGTTAGGTGGCTATTTTTTAAGGTCTTATTATGAATAAATACGGATCTTATGACATCCTTGGTAGTGTTTTCAAGTATACACTAAGACTTGATAGATGCACATGGTTTCAATACAGTAACCTTGATGGTTGGTTTGAATTTTGTCACTACCTTCTTCCAAAATTGAATGTTGTGTCATTTATCCACATTTAGAATTTTGGAATCACTTTCAAAAAAAAATTTGAGTGTGAGGATTGGGGTTTTGTCTTGAGGTTTGAGGCAAACACCACAATAAACCAAATCGATCCATATCCTATCACATTACGGTTTGTTTTAACACATTCCATACAAAAATTCCAAACTTGGAAGAATTGGGCACTCTAGAGGTTGTGGTTGCTAGTATTTATAATAGGTCTTCAAAGTCTTTCATTTTAATGGTTGCTAATGGTTTAGGTCCCAAGGATATGTAGGCCCTTCTTTCCTAAATTTTACATATGGTATAACCATCTTGTTAAGTTGTATAACACTAAAAGACCTATAATAAATTTCATCAATAATGTTGCAAATGCCATCTACGTTGAACAATAATTAGTGATGAACTTTTCAACAATTTTTTTAATTTTAACACCTGACAGTACTACAATATAGAAATTGACTAAGGTAGATAACAAGAAGATTAAAGGACAAGATTTTGCCATCAATTTCGAGGTACAATGGATTTTTCAAATTTTTTTTATCACTACAAGAAATCATGGTTTTTCAAAAGGTTCAACTTGACTAAAGTGTCCACATTGACCAAAAGGATGTTCACTTTGATTAAAAACATGGGGCATGAAATACACATGATTCTTTTGGTTGGTTTTTAAAATCGAAGTGACAATTTTGACTAAATGTTAAGTCATACATCTACTCAAAAAAGACAATTTTTTTTTAAATGGTCCATCAAAATGCCCATGGCCTAGTCAAATCAACCATACTAAATGGCCATGTTTAGTCGAATTGGTCATATTAATTTGGTTAACTAGCCTATTTGCTATGCCTACTAAACTACCTACCTACTTATTTACCTAACACATATTTACTTATTTACATAAATATGTCATACCTACCTACCTATTTACTTACCATCTACCTACATGTGTCCTATTTGTCTATTATTATTTACTTACTATTTATTAAAATTATCATTTATCTACCTACCTACCAAGTATCTACCTATATACCTATCTATAATTTACATAAATAGGTAGGCATGTGTACCTACCTATTTACCTAATTAGGTACCTACTAACCTACTTATGAAAAAATTTGAAATTGAAATGTTGTTATACACATTAACAAAAAAAATCATGAAAGTTCAAAAATATATGTTAAATCCATTTGGTATCCCATTGTAATTACAAAATGGTGAAGTGGTTTGATGGCCAAGACATTAATGTGGAAGTAAGGAGACCAAGGTTCAATTCCCTTTACCAGCATATATTATGTGAAGTATGTATATTTGTACATATACCTTGTACATGTGTGTAAATGTATAATACATAGGTGGGTTATGGATAGGTAAGTAGTAGGCCATGGTGGATAGGTAGGTCATGAGTGGGTGGGTAGGTAGGTATTTACTATTGATTTATTATTGACATTTGTATATTTACAAGTTGAGAATTGTTTTAATTTTTTTTGGGCTGCCCAAATTTTTGTCCAATTTAATTGGTAAAAAATATCATTTTATGGTTAGTCAAAAAAACCATCAATCAAATTGGACATGTTTAAATCAACTTGTCCAATATGATTAAGTGATAAAATTGACCAAATGTCAAAATGATTAGTTTTTGGTTTAATTTTCCGATAAAATAAACCATGATTTCTTGTAGTGTATGATTTTATCAGATTTTATACCTTTCATATCGTAAAGTTATTGAAATTTTAGATTGTGAATTTGGATTGTACATTAAAGAACCACAATTTTGATTTGCTCAAACATATAACTAATGTTAATAATCCAAAATTCAACTAAAATAACCAAACATGGATTTTCCACATAGGTTTGGCATTTTAAGAGTCTAGTTTTGGTTTAGATAACTTAGAAGAATATGGGGGAATTGGGTTATGACATCAAAAAGAATAAAACAAAATGTGTGAAACAATCTAAAATTATAAGAGGAGTTGAGTATGATGTGGTTTTTTTTTCGATTTTTTTTGTTTTGGTACAATAATGTTGTTCACTTATCTTTTTTGTTAGGGTGACATCTTCTAAAGGATGGAGGTTTGCTGAAGTGAAAATACAACTTCACCTTGGATTTTGTAATTTCAATATAATGTAACAATTTGTGGGTCATCATTAGAAAATATTCATTTGATAGAAATAATATAATAAGCAAAAAGACATGCGTATAAATAGAATATTTTGTATTGACATGGCATTTTATAGCTTCAAATATTTAAAATTTATTTTCTCTAGTTTTTACTTAAGGATTTGCAATCATTTCTTTCAGGTTGACAATTTGGATTGAAAATCTGATATGATCATGATTGTCTCAACTATATTTGTGGTTTTTTTCCTTTTCTTTTCTAAAAAAAGTTGCCTTGCCCTACTTCTTTGTGACAAGAACCCTAAACCACTATAACTCTATTTTTAAAAACTCACAATGATTATTTTTACGTGCCTTTACATGCAACTCTTTATGTTTGGATGTTTGTTTACATGTTCCCTTGCTTTTATGAAAGTACATGCTTTTGAAAATTATGTCATTATAGGTTGTTGGCAAGCTCAATATTCCTATGGGGGCATCTTGCTTCAAAAACATTTGTAGTAGATGCCATTTGCCATCCTTAACAAATTGGGATGTTGGATTTTATTGTTATACATGTAAGACCATAATTTTAATGCAAACCCAAGCACACATTGCATGCAAAATTAAACAGGAAAACAACCGGGAATTTGATTATGTTTTATGTGACCTTTGGATCAAAGCACTTCTTGATCATGATCTTGGAACCCTTGAGGATTTCAAAAAGATGGAAAGTTTTTTCCTTTGGTTATTTCATGATAAGAAACCCATAAGGAAATTAATTTTGAACCCTACAATTCAATTCATTGGATTTTCTACTCCAAAAAAATTGTGAACAAAGGTGCAAAATCAACATGTGGAAAAGAGGAACTAAACACAAGAAGTTCAAAGAAATAGAAATAGAAAGTTTAAAGTTGCAAAAATTGAAGAAACTTGTAGTTATTATTAAGATTTTTAAAAATCTATTTGAAGCTTGAAAGCCTTTCATGTACATAATAAAAAATTTGTGGACTATTTGGATCCATCCTATGCATGCACATAAAAACCGTAAACCCTTTTCATAGTCGAGCTTAAAATTTTATACATTTAAAAATCCTAAACCTTAAACCCTAAACATGTAATCTAAAACTTTAAATCTTGAAGCCCTAAAATTTTGAGATTTCAAATCTACAACCTTCAAACCTGAAACCCTAAAATTTCAATGCCTAAAATTTGAAACATAAAAACTTGAAACCCTAAAATTGTAAAGTTGAACATTGACAATCACAATTTTGAAACCTTAAAAATATAATTTTGAAAGCATACACTACAAGTTTAAAAATCCAAAACTTTAATGCGTGAAACCCTAATTCCAAATTCCTTATGATTAAAAATCAACCAAAAGAACCTAATTGTAGAACCATAAATGTAGAAACCCAAAACCCAACACCTTAAGACTTGAAACCCCAAAAATAAAATAAATCAAAATTCAGATTCCAAGCCAAAAAAACTCATAAAGTTGATAATATAAATATTAATTTCCATCACAATCTGAAGTACATTATACACATTAATTAAAAATTAGATTTAAGATATTGCATATATAATCCAATATAAGTTAATGCAAATATCATATTGATTGAAATTAAATTTTAGAACATAATTCAAAATATATATTTTACTTTTTTAACATACAAATTTAAATTGAACTTTCAAATTGAAATTGTCATTTCATGGAGATTGATCAAGAATTAGCTAAACTTGGTTGAAAACAAATTACTAATTTTCAATATAATGTTGAAAATTGTTTATTTGATGCAATAGATTATTTATTAAATATTCAATAACTTCAAATTCAATTCGAATGAATTTTATGTTCCATTTACAAGAATGCTTAAGGTTTGAAATACCATAGGCATTGTTATGTCAAATGTGAATTAAATTATGAATTCCTACATGATTTACGTCATGGATAAGCAAACAATGAAAAAACATACATTTAAAAAATTATCATTATCAACTTTGAATGGCAAATTATGGGGTGACTTCATTGTTGTTTATTAGATATCACATTACTTGCAATGTCGAATCTATAATTGAAATAAGAATAAAGGTTGCATAATAGTTAAAGTATGAGATGAAATAGTGGGAATACATTGCACATTGTGTATGGAAACAACCATTTTGAACTTGCAGATACATGTTATCAAATAATAGTTTCTTTCAATTGCTAAATCAATTTAATATGTATGAAACAAAGAATGATGGCATGACAAAAGAACCCATTAATAAAAAAAATGAGTTTCATAACAAATCAAAAAAAATTATATGAACTTTTTAGTTGGATAATTATTCGTTGAAAATTCAAATACAACATCATGAATGGATGCCGCAAGAAATTGCATTAGCATTTGCAACTAAATTCCTAATGTTGGGGTTGAATATATTACAAATCAAATGACATTTGAAACACATCAACTGTAAAAGAAAACAACTTACTTACAATAATAAAATATATTCAAATGAAAGTGGAAAACAAAATCAAATATTATCTTCCCCCATGAAGAATATTTATGGCACAAAAGAAAAAGAAAATTAAAGGTACCAATACATAATATATTTCCAAAAAATTGCATTATGTAACATCATTTTCTGAGAGAATACCTTTAAATAATGATATTGAATCTAATAAAATAATATCTAGTTTAAATTATAATCATAATAATTTTATTTGTTCATTTAATTTGAATAAATTTGATATAAGTCCTTTAAAACTCAATAGCTCATTAGAAGAAAATGTTCACATATTAAACAAAGAATCACAAAATATTAATAACATCGAAAACAAAAATATAAACGAAAAGACTTGTAACTATTTTGAAAATAAACAAAAATTTAGACAAATAATGAAAGACAAATCAAAAGATAAACATATCATAAAATACAAAAAAGAAATTTAAGACATTGCAAAACATGTTTGCTATTCTTATATTTTGCGTATGAAACCCAATATCAAACTAGATCATATATTAATCGACTTTTTGCAACCATACCAATTACAACATTAGATGATCGTGTATTAATTTGTAAATCATGTGAAAGGAAAAATAAAACATGGCAAACCATTCAATTCAAATCTACGAAATCATATTATTAAAAACAAATCAAACATGAGTTTTGTTTCAATGTTAAATAATATTGAAGAACGTTTGATTGCATCTCGCTTTGCATTTTGCACAAATTTTTCAATTGCAAGGATACGGACAATACAAAATACATGGGAGTGTTGTGAATGTTCCAACCAATTTGAATCTAGTTCAAAATATACTATTGCGTATGCCATATGATGTTTTATCAATTGTTATGCTTCTAAAAAGGAAATTGGAATATAAATCTATATATGATAGGTTATGTTCATTTTAATATAGTTATGAAAACCTTTAAACATCAAACTCCCTTGTACATAAGTGCAAAAGTATCAATATAACTGAATTGGGAAGATTTCATAGAATTTGCAAACGCAAGTAAAAACATTGATTTTGAACAAAGAATTATTGAAAATGATGTTAACAAAGAAAATTTTGACAAATTCGAAAAAATATTAGAAGAAGACAAAACAAATACATTTATACGTAACTTCCTAGATGTAGAACATATTGTTGATAACAATAACAAATCATTAACAATCGCACCAAATGAAGGTTTTCAACTTCTCCGATTATTTCAAGATACATATTCTAAAGAATATAACTTTCCAACATTATTCTTTGGTCATTCAAAATAGACCACCATTGAAATGTTCATATCAAAATATAAGACAAGAAAAATTGACTAACGCAAATAGGAAATTTGCATACCATAAATATTTAACAACAAATCAAGTAGTCTTGAAAAATGAATTACAAACTACACAAATACATAAACACAAACAAACTTGTAGGAAAAAAGGTCAATTTGTTGATTTCAATTTCGAAAACCTCCAATGAGATGCATAAAAGTGTTATTGTTGTTGAATGAAAACGAACGTACACAAAACCTTTCTCAAATAACAATTCAAATATTTGAAAAATTGGTTGACATGGGGTTATGCAACGAAAATTCTTTTGACGATTTCCTTTCAAATTTACAAATGAATGAAGATATTTACCTTCTTGCATTACGATGCACTTTGTGAAAACCAATATTGTTCTTAAAATATAAACCATGTGACATACACACAAATTCATTAAAAAACATGTAGGACTTTTGTGGGAAGCAAATATAGATGCACGATACATTATAAATCCATATGTAGCTGCAACTTATTATATTTCTTATTTAACAAAAATAAATAAATATATGACAAAAAAATGCATCAATTTTAGAATAATGAAAAACATGAATAAATAGACGCATTTAAACAAATTAAAAAATTGGGAACAACATTTTTAAATGGAAAAAAATGTTTACGCAATAGCTGTACACATATCATTATTAATTATATTATATCATTCAACAATGTCATTTCAATTCATAAACACATGTGAAGAACATGATAGAACTTTTGTTTTATTACCGCAAAAAAATGTTACGTAATTTGTTTCCAACTTCAACAAACATTCATTGTAATTTAATGTTCAATAAATACTAAACACAACTTCAATATTTGGACCACATTTCTTTAGTAGAATTCATTGCTAAACCTAACATTAAAAATCATAAAAGATAAGCATAATGAAATTATCAATTGGGTGTCATTTAATTTACATAAAGACCCTAAAAATCATTATAAAAAATATTGTTATTGTTCAAAAAAATTTGTGAAGTAGAAAAAAATTTGAAAAAAATTTGTGTTTCATGGAATGATGTGTACATCAATTCAAAAAATGATGTAAAAAAAACCCCGAAAAAAAATTGTACATAATTTCAATTAAAATGGTGAATGTAATAATGAATGACATAATTTGTAATCACAAATACAAAAATGACACCAAATAAATGGATGGGAAAATCTTTTTTCAAACGAAATAATTACTAATGCAAATAATCCAAAGAAAATCCGTCATTTACTAATATTAAAAATTTGAACCATATGATTTAAAATATGAAAATAACACAAAATCAAAATATAAATATTTGAAAAACATATTAATGACATATATTGATTCCAATAATGTTGATGAATGCTTACCATACGAATTATTCTCAACATAAATGTGAAAACTTAATAATGAACATCAATCATTTGTTAATGACATCCTTTTTATAAAAAAAAACACCCATCAAATCCCTTATACATTTTCCTCACTAGAGGCGCAAGAATAGGGAAAACATTCACATTAATGTGCATCATTCAAAACATGTTACAATATTACATATGAAAACCCTTAATCTTGACCCTTTGAAAGCAATGATAATGAAATTAGCATAAATAAGAAAAACAACAATTATTAACGATAACACGATACATTCTGCACTTGCAATCCCAATAAATAAACATTTCAATGAATTTAAAGCATTAAATGATGAAAGATATGATATTTTAATTAAAATATATAATCAATTACAACTATTAATGATAGATGATTTTAAAAAATTTGGTAGCAAAATGTTTTCATTCCTTGAGTGTAGATTATGAGTAATAAAACAAGGTCATGATGATTTCATGGGTGGTTTAGATGTCATTATGTCATGTGATTTTTACAAAGCTCCATTGGTTTGAGATTCATGGATTTTTAGACCAAAATTGAATGGGCTTAACATTCTTGGAACAAAATTTTGGAATGAACATGTAAAATGTTATGAATTGAAACAAATCATGTGACAAAATGATACAAATTTCATTAACATTTTAAACCGATTTCAAATAACTTCAAAAACTCATGATAACATAAACTTCATTAACCAAATTTGTTTGAAAATGCCACCAATAGATACTACCTTGCCATATTTGTTTTATATGAATGCTAAAACAACTGAACATAATAAAAACACTTTCAAAACACACTAGGTGAAACATTCCAGTTTGTAACATAAGACATTTATTTAGACACATGTCTTGTTCACTTTCAACTGTTAAATCTCCTGAACTAAACACTTGGACTCCATCATGAACTATTTTTTAAAAGACATATGTTAGTAGAACCATGTGTTGGAAACTATTGCACATTAGACGGTGTTGTTAATGGTGTTAATGAAACATTTGAAGAATGTACAGAAAATGTTTCAAAACCAATGATATGGATCAATTTCCATAATCCTCGCATTGGATTCAACACTAGGTTAGAAAATTCACACATATACAAAGAATTCCCTACACATAACAAGAACTAGACATCCATTGAAGAAAAAATCATTAAAATACAAATAGGTAACAACCCATTTCATATATCACAAGAATCCAATTTCCTATCCAATTAACTATAGGACACACTATACACCGTGCACAAGGTTTAACCCTTGAACTTTAGCATTTGACCCTACTGGTGTAACAAAACATGGTTTAACATATATAACACTATCTCGAATTCATTCCAAAAAAAAATAAAATTTATTGTCTCCATTGTCAACTAATTTTTTTCAAGTAGGTCCTATTATCAAACAAGAAATGTATCGATTCCAAACAATTGCACAATACGAATTAACATTCCCATATTTCAAATCTTACCATGAAAAATTCACAATTATACAATCCTTGAATACCCGTTCTTTAAATTGCACTTTTGTGATGACCTTGTAGATCTAAATTATTAGCATCAAACATTTTTTGCTAGAGTAAAAAAGATTCAAACAAATAACAAGTTCTACCTTGCAATATCGAAAAGTTCAACATCATCTCATGTTATGACAAACATGGAACTATGGTATTATACAACAAAATGGTAACTTTGACATAAACAAATTTGTTGACAAATGCTGGTGTTAAATTTATTATTCCACTTTTCGACGGCAACACATGAGAAGCACTATATTTAATTGTAGTTTACATGCCACCTTAAATGTTAGAAAATTACTTCTATTGCATACTAAAAACCATCATTAAACAAATGCTTCAAAACATTCCAACAATCATCATAGGAGATTTCAATGTTGATATTTTAACAAAAACATGTCAATTCACGACATTACATAATTTCATGAATACACAAAAATTCAAACTTCTGTTCTATGAATACACAACCATTAATAAAACACACATAGACCACATATGGACAAATGCACCAACACAACAATGTCATTTAGGATCTACTCAAGCTTACTAATCAGACCATAGACTTGTTTACATCACATTTAGATTACCAAACTATGTGGTTTGTTTCATTACACCAACAAATTAAACACATATTCACATACATCTAAACAATATTTTCAACTTTTTTTTTTAATAAAGGTTGATTTTTGCTAAAATGAGCCAAATGTGCCCATGTGAATTACAATAATCATTACTTTTTGAAAAAGACTGAAATCCAAAAAAAAACCCCTTGAAATACAGGATTTTAAACAATTAGTTTTGTACTACACCCTACAGGCAAGGCCTACGTGGCCTACGTGTCTACAACGCCTTGTTCACCTCAATACTGTTTGACAACCAAGATGAATGAAATCTGAAAGTCATCCAACCTATGGATGGGGAGCCTCCACGTGGATAAAACACTGAAATAATTAAATAAATAAATAAATAACGAGGCTCGGATACAAGCCTGGTTCCCGAACCACGAGAAAGCGACCTGCTCCCGAGGCTCAGAAGAGACCTCGGAGGCTTGGGGCGATGGCGGTCCCACCGTTACAGCACTTTTCCACCGAAATGTGCAGCAAGGGAGCGATGGGGATTCGAGCGCAGCCCACGCCCAATGCAGGTCAGAAAGACGAGAAGATTTGGTTTCCTATTTTCAAAGAAACGAAGGGGGGATACGAAGAGTAAGAAACTCTTGTGTATCTCCTATTCTGTGAAGTTCCAGAGGGGTGAAGAGAAACTCCGGTGGATGCTTGCTAGGCTTTGTGTTCGGTTGCCGTGCTTCTACGACTCAAGAACAAGATGTAGGTATCTATTCTTCCTCTCGATGGACCCAACAAGAAAAGAAAAAACCAAAAGAAGCTCATGTACTACCTTCGGTTTAATACTGAAGAACAATTCACGATTCAATTGTTTTACTACCTAATGAAACCTGATGTACAATCTTGATAATTCATACCCAACAAGTCTAAATTTGGCGATCAGAATCCCCCAAAAAAATACTGATTCTGTCGGCAGCCAGTTTGAAAAAAATCAAATTGACCAACTTCCGAAATTTTGCCACCAAAAAGAAAAGAAAAGAAAAGATATATTTGTTATTATTTATTTATCTACTTGGCAAGTCCACGTCTTATTACCATCTGTCCTTTTCTAATTGGCAATCCAGGTCCACATCGACGTAACTGGGCTCTTTCATTCCAATTGGTCGAATGGCGAATTGTTACTCACACCGTAAACTCAGGTTATTACGAAGTAAACAGCTTGCCTGCCGTCCGATCTGGCGTGAAATCAATCGAGACCGTAGAAGCGGTGTTGCTTTCTATGTGTTCTGCCTGCGCCAGGGGTTTTGTTTCTGTTCGCCATCGCTCGCGCGCAAACACCATTTCTCGCTCGCTCGCAAGCACGTTTGTTGCAAAAACAGGAGGAAAAACACAAAAAGAGGGCATGGCGACGAGGAGAAACTTGTTCTTGGCGTTTCTGGTGTTTAATGCGGCAGCGCTTTCGTTGCCTTTCTCGACGACAGTTGCAGCAGTTGCAGATGAGCATGTACTGGCGCTCACGTCCAACAGTTTTGACGATGCAGTCGGCAAAGACAAAGCGGCTCTCGTCGAGTTTTATTCTCCCTGGTAAGTAAGTTTCAGTCGCTTCCTTTTTGTCTTCTTGTCCGTGGGGGTTTTTCTCCAGGGTGCTGGGGGTTTAATTAAGTTCTGTTCTCAAGCTTTGAGGTTGACTTGTGAATTACTATCTGTGGGGAAGAAGAGCTGAGGCTGGAGAAGGAAAGGCCGGTCGATCGGTCCTGTGTTAGATCGGTGATTTTCTTTGTGTACTTTCAAGGTTTCTGCCATTTTAGATGCCTGACTAATTCTAATTTCACGGGTTCTTTTCGACGACGGATGGTTTGGTTCGTGGAGTTTTCAATCTCTTCTTATTCGTTGCTCCGTTGCTCTTCAGGTGCGGACATTGTAAGAAACTGGCTCCCGAGTTTGAGAAACTAGGAGAAGCTTTCAAGACTAACAAGGATGTCCTGATCGCAAAGGTGAAGCCCTCACTTTAAGCTGTCTGATTGCTGCATCCATCCTCAGTAAAAAAAACTGGGGCTCGTCTGCTGTCACATACAGAAACAAATGATTTTCCTCCACATGTACTAAACGGTGTACAGTGCTTTCTACTCGTTCAAGGGTTCGTTTCCACAGCTATACATTTGTAAATATCCACAATAGGTTCCTGATGCTTTGCAATTGGCTTCAACATACTCAGCAAATTGAGCTGTATTGAATCTGGATTTATCTGCTCTCAAGCATTCTCGCATGAACAAAGTCTTTAGCAAGTTCTGGTAGATCACTCTGGATCATCAGTATTGAGGAATAGCAGGAGGTAAGGGACCTTGTTTTGAAGCTTGAAATGGTTATCAGCATTCCCCTAGGATCTCAACAAAAATTGGCATGTTGTCCTAGCTGTTCTGTGTCTTTATGACACAATCCAGCTGAGCTACTTTTGAAATCAAGCAGCTGCACAGTACCTGTTGTTGGATGGTATGGCAAAGATGTCAGATAGATATGACTTGTGTGCATGAAACTCTCTACTGTCTTGTGTGCAATATGGTATGGTGTTCCACAGATTGCTGTGATGAAAGCTATGTTTGCTAAAAATGCAATAAGAAACTATGCTAGACTTGACAATTGAACAGCTCATTTGGGGATGTTGTCTGCTTGTGAAATCCATGGGCTATGGCTATAATTAAGTTCTACTTCTTCCGTTAATTTGAGAGTTCTTACCTCCTGGTGGCTGGGCACTTTGTATTCTGTATCATGCTGTGTTTTGTCTTTAATTTGACTTGTAAGGTTCTTGACAGGAGTTTGTACTTGGGACCATTTTGTGATGTATGTGTTGGTGCCAGGTGGACTGTGACGATCACAAACCATTGTGCTCAAGTATGGGGTTACAGGATTTCCTACCATCAAGTGGTTTCCAAAGGGATCATTGGAACCTAAAGAGTATGCTATAAACCTTTTGATTAGGGTCAGTACTCTTTGATATGCTTGGTTCAGCATGTATGGAGTTAATTGGATGGCATTATCTAGGTGAATTGTACACTGGAGATTTTATGTGCCCATCTTTTCCTTTCTTTTTTGTGTTGATTGGCTTAAGAGATTTTATTTTTTTCATCTGCAGTTATTCAGGTGGCCAGACTGTTGATGCATTGGTGGAGTTTGTAACAATGAAGCAGGTTAGGAGCATTTAGTCCTCAAAAATATGCCTGCGTACAGCTTTGTGGTCTCTTGGATTCCTGATATTCAGATAATTATTGGTTGATCATCTTGGATTTACTGAAATTGGTGGTTTGCATTCTGTGAGAAGCATTTTCATGGACTCTCATGAGAATGATCACTATGTGACAGGTACTCAAGGAAAGGTGACCGCAGCACCATCTGAAGTTGTGGTATTAACTCCAACAAATTTTGACAAAGTTCTTCTGGACACCTCAAAAGATGTCCTAGTGGAATTCTATGCACCATGGTATGACTAGGAAATTCTTTCCTTTCAGACCTTAAAATGTCATTATGCCAGTCTACAGGCAGTGAGAGGCTGGATGCCATTTGGTAATTGGGTGTCTGCCATTAGATGACTTGTAGTCAGTTATTATCTCAACACATCACTGACTTTGTATCTTTATGTTTGTTGTGCTGGTTGTCATGTAGGTGTGGTCACTGCAAGAGTCTCGCCCCTGTAAGTACACAGTGAACTTCATCATATCACTTGTTTAGATCAGGTTGCACAATGGCTGTCACTGCATGATAGCCATGCCTTTCCAGAGGTTGCAGGATCTATACAGTTTGTAACTGATATGAGGGCTTGATGGACAGGTATATGAGAAGTAGCAGCAGCTTACAAGGCTGAGAAGCATGTGGTTGTTGCTAAAGTTGATGCTGATGCACACAGTGGTCTTGGTGAAAGGTCTGTCTTTTTGCAAGCTCTTTGAATCTGTACATCTGTACTTTCTATGGTGATTCTTTGTGGAATGTTTAGAGATTCAGATCTTTGATGATATTTGTCACCCTCAAATTGTTGGAGTCAAAAGTTCTTGTCCTTCACAGCTATTCACATCTAATCAAAAGATTTTTTCCTAATAGTTTGGATCGTGCCTGGTGCACGATCTATTTTAGAGTTTTGCACACATCTTTTAGGCTTTGAACTGCAGTGGCTGTATTTATCTGGAAGATTTCAGGGCATGGTCAGTGGTTGCAGCAAGGCACTCAATTCTGCAATCATTTGGGTATTAGAGGCTCGTCCCCTGACCTTCAAATGTTGCAACCATTCCAGATGGCTGAAATAAAACAGCATCTTTTTCAATCTACAGATACGGATGGAGTGACTGGTTTATCCTACCCTGAAGTTTTTCCCCAAAAACAAGAAGGATGGTGAAGACTATGATGCTGACAGAACTCTAGCTGCATTTGTAGACTTCTTGAATGAGAAAGCTGGCACTTCACGCACCACCACAGGCACACTGAATGATGATGTAAATTCCTGTATCCGATCTCTCTGCAATATTATGTGCAAGTATGATGGTATTTGAGGTCCTGCATCATTGGAGTCATGGTTCAGGCACATGGTGAACTAATGCTGGGTTTTGCAGGCTGGAAAGGTGTCAAGCTTAGATGAAATTGTCCCTGATTTTTTATCTGCAAAACCAGAGCAGTAAAGTGACATCCTGAAGAAGGTAGAAGAAGAGGCCTCCAAGCTGGAAGGTACAGATGCTGGGTATTTATGCAACTCAACAACTTCTCAAAGTATGCTTCTCTGTGCAAGGCCTATGGTTGACTAACTGAAGCTAGCTGAAATGAGATGTTGTGATTTTCATTTGGCCCGTCTGTAGGCTACAGAATAGTGAATCTGAGGTGGCCATTGGCATACTTTTGTCTAATTTGGACTTATTTTATCTCCTGACATATTTCAACTTATTTTACCTCTTTACAGAATTTTGTTGGATATGACAGGTATGGAAAAGTGTACCTGAAGGTCTTGAAAAGTATGATTGTAAAGGGTGAAGGTTATGCGAAGAAGGAAGCTGATCAACTGTCACGATTGCTTTTTGGGGTAAGTTGCAATCTCTTGTGGGATGTTTCTTCCATGCAACTCAGATGACGCCTCAGGAGATTTGCAGACATCAACCACTGGATCCTGATCTATTGTGTGCTGGTTGTGTCCAGACTGTCAACCCAAACAAAGTGGACAAGTTCACAGTGAAGAAGAATATTTTGTTGTCCATTCTGGATAGGAATACTTAAGGGGTGGCTACATCTACACCCTCACCCAGATGTTTGGGCCAGAATGGATGTTCTGTCCCAGCATGCACTCCTTTCTTTCACCATTGGTCCAAATTTGTAGTTAAACTGAATTTGAGGATCAGTTTCAGATCATTAGGTATCGGTTCCATGGGTGTTATCTTTCAATCTAGTAAAGGATGCACAAGAATAGAGAGTTTGCTTAGGTGGTGAAGGTGAGGAAGATGTACCTTGTGAATGGAACAATTATCACACATGAAGGTTTTCTTGGCATGGATTTCTCAATGTGCAGATGATCTCATGATGTTGAGATTTGTAGTTGAGATGGTCAGATACTTTGCAAGTGACTCATGAGGTATGACTGCACTGTTTCTTGTTGTGTTATTTTTGGTTGTACTAGAACTGATACAACAGTTTCTTTCCAAATGTTATTGAAATTTTCTCTCCAATCTCATAGATAAGCCCACCATGCTGCTTCTGAGCCCATTTCCATCCCTGAAGATTTGACCTATGCAGAAGACCCCATTGCAAATTTCTAGAGAACTTGGCAATTTAAGATGATGACTTGAGAAAACAACAATAGCAAACTAGAAGAATGCCACAAGAGAAATAGGAGGTGAACTGGGGACTAATAGTGTATATGTTGTGAATGACCAAATGTGTGATTGGATGGGTTTCAGGGACAAAAAGGTTGTGTTGAATGTGTTAATGACATCTGTTGCAGGTAACTGTAAGAAAGGCCATTGTTGAGTCATGAAAGGTAAGATAGTCTGATACCTTGTAAGTGACATTCACAAAGGTTGTGACAACACTCATCATGTGTGTTTTGGTCTGACCTGGAACTGACACTAAGGCTTACCTTCAACCTATTTTTGTTGAACTTTTTTGGTGGAACATCTGAAATTTTGTTGATATCTATAGTTTGTAGAGTTAGTTGATCACCTCTGATCTGCTTAACTCTTGTCTCACACTGCTTACATTGTACACCTTATGGCTTTACATTGAGTACAAGCAGATTTTTGCCCTTCAGGCCACCATCTTCCTCTTCCAAGGGGTGAAGACAAAAATGTGTCCAGAGTGTTCAGATGACATTGAAAGGTTCCAACTAAAAAATTTCATGCAACTGTGAGCTCATCAGTGTAGTGCACATCCATTACAGGAATCAAGTGGTTGATTTCCATGCCCATTTCTCCATATTCTAGGGATTCATCAAAAACTCCATTTTCCTCAAGGCTCTTGTTCATGTCCAGGGCCACAAATACCTTGCCTTCATGGGTATCACAAGTGCACAACTTAAGAGCTTCATAACTCAATGCATGTGCATTCAGGCTTACATATCGTTCCATGATTTGATTAATCGTCTCTTCCATTGGCACCTGCATGAGCCATATACCAATTCCTTCCACAGTTGATAAGAGTACACTCTTGATCGTTGCAACAGATAAAACAACCTGGATTGAAGCTGTAGAAATGGGGATAATAGCTGGATGAACTTTCTAGAAGACATCAATGTCAACTATGCAAAAAAATAATCAGAAAATCACAACAATCGGGCTGTTGTGTGCTCTTCCTGATGATCAAGCTAAACTACTAAACATGGGCTGTGAAGTTTTAGGGTTTAGGGTTTTAGTAGCACAATCTACCTACAACATTCTATTCATGTTTTTTTGGGCTAAAAACAAGGCTACAACTGTTGGACATCCACTAGCTTATAATTGATTCCGTAGTGTAGGTATAAACCTCCATCAGATCAGTGTGTTCGGTTATGACATTCCTGATACGCACAAAGCGACTTCGCTCACTAAGCTTGCCAACCATGTAATCAGGATCTTTCCACCATGGCAATTCTTCCATGTTGAAATCATTGCATGGATACATTGGTGGAAAGTGTAAAAATTTACCCTACATGAATTGCATCCTCCCCACCAACCCACTTCTCAATCCATAAAAGAGCTCAAAACGAAGGGTAGCTAAATAATCACATATCCTTTTACAGATCCCCATTAGTATAGCAAACCTCAAAACCCATCACCTTAAAAGTACAAACAAATAACAAAGAAGACTACTACATTATTCAGCTGGATTGCAGTTGCATGCATAAATTTTTGCAACATACGGAATTGTTGTCAATTTGCAATACATGATGGCATTTTGGTTGGTGTTAGAATATTGGACAAAAATAATTCCTACCTTGGGAGGTATGCAGTAAGTGGTAATTTGCATCTGGGGGTCAAACTCCATGAGAAGCTCCACGCCCGTGGTCATATCAGCTGTCCTGGGTTCAAACCAGTGGCTAATATCTTTTCCAGCCATCTGAAGCAGAGGCTGGTTGAGATCAAATGCTCCAGGATGCCCATGCAAACACATCCAAACCCATTTGCAAATCCTATTCAAGAATAAGTTCCTGATAAATATAAGGCAGACAATGTGTGTACAGAACTTGTAAGTACTCATCATAAAATAAAAAATTTGACCTACCACATCATTATCATCATAACCTTGCTGTTTCTTCAGTCCTTAGATGAAGGCTATGGGGTGGTACTATTCTTGGGTATACCAATTGAAGTATGAGAATGACCAAGGATAATTTTGTTGGGTTATTGATTGAGATGAAGATCCAATTATAAATTCAGGAGCTATTTCTAAAACTTTACTCCTTTTAATCTATAGTTGTTTGGAGTCACAAAATTGACGAACTATGAAGTATAACAATGTTTTGTGTTGGCCCATAATATGTGATGGAGGATGTATGACCCACAGTTTTTTCCCATCATGTAAGTTGTACATTAGTTGCCCTGAGAAATTTTTTAACACAACACGGGAATGAGTTGTTCAAAATGCAATGGATCCTCCACTTCGATGGCAAGTGGTGGTGGCGTGTCATGTTGATATATCAGGTGCTAACCTGAGAAAGTGCCCTGGAATGTTGTGGGATGAGATGAGTCAAGTCATAAACTGTGCCATAGATTGAGACATAGCAATCAAAGGGTGAATTATGAGCTGCCAATTCCTCGATTGTAAACCACTTCTTCATGGCAGGCATTTTTGAATTACTAATTCTTCCCAGCCACAAAACCCTGATGCAAGCTGATCTAGTTACACTGCTGTTGCCCTGCATGACCCATTTGTGTATTCACCTTATCATCTTGATTCACACCTCACATAGATTTTTCTGCACTGGCCTGAGAGAGAGTTTTGAAATGCAGCAAAGAGTTTGAGCAGAAATGTTAACATGGAGCTTAGAAGGAGACAATGAACAATAGACACCCAAATGCAGTAGTGATATTTTCATAATCTGGTGTTTTGGTGATTGAGACAATCAGAGAGGTGTAGCTGAAATGGTGTGGAAATTATATGATATGGAAGGGTAGATGGAAGACAGTTTGTTCCAGGAAAGTCATGAACCCCCCTAGTATCACTCACAAGAGCTGTGGTGACTGGACACCCTGTGCAAAACCTTCTTCAGCTAGAGGTAATAATAATACAGAGCAATTTTTGATCATCTGCAGCACAGCATCCTTGCTATCCTGCTTCTATTCTGCTTGTTTTCTTACAAGGTCTTTAGTACTTACAAATGTACTATGAAATGAAGGCAGCCATGAAATTCAATCCTTGGCTGTGCATCTTCCCACTCGGATGCATGACAACCCATGACATGCTTCAAAATGTACAGCAACAACCCATGATATTGGTGATGACATGCAGCAACTGAATGTGATATTGCTCATGCTACCAAAGATGAAATTAGTGCATGGGACCCCTGATGATTATTGATTACCAGGTGATTAGCAGATCAAGAATCTTCCATAAAGCCCTTTGTGGTCACATATGATTTGATTACTTACACTAAGTATTCACCATCTGTCAGCAGATGAAGCTGATACAAACTTATACTTCAGCAGATCTAGAAATCAACACAAACATGGTTCAATATATATAGAATGACTCCAGTTTCTGTGGCATGGTCAGTCTGTGTGAGCAAGGGACTAGTCAAGGTAGGCTGTGAGAGGAAAAACAAAAGTAGCAGGAAGAGCAAACAGAAAGAAACAGAAATGAGTGATTGAGTTAATTAATTTGGTCACAAAAATCTGGTCCAAATAGTCAAAGGAAGAAAAGGCAGACAAGATAATGATCAGGAAACATATGGAGTGGTGAAGAGCACAAGGGACAGAAGGAGAAACTGGAATTTTATATGGGTATGAAGAGGGATAGGGAATGTGAGGGAGAGAGAGAGAGACAGGCCATGTCCAAATGAAACAGAGATATACAGGTAAAATGTAAAGAGCAAGAGACAAAAGGAAAGGGAGGTAAAGAGAGTGACACATTGAGGAAGCCCAATACTTGTCAGTTTCATAAGCAAATTTATGACCCTTTCTGTGTATTGATTGTGAATACAACCAATTTTCAAGAAAAAAATTCACTGGTGTAAGTAAATAATAATCTGTGATCATTCACGGCTCAAATTTCCCACTGCATATGTTTAGTATCCTGTTAAGCATGACCTCAAAGCTTCAAATGTGCACAAGGAAAAATGTCCTGACAGAAACAAATAGGAACTTCTGGCACTCCAAAGATCTAGAGAATCAAGTAGTCCTTCCAAGGAGAATCAAGGAGAAAAATTAAGGTGGGATGCTCAATGGGATGCTGCAAAGACATTATCAGAGTTCATTCTTTCTAGGCACAGAGATCATCACCGAGGGCTCTGTTACAGTTGCTACATTAATTTTTTTGTAAATCCAGCATTACAACAATCAATTGTTCAAATCTGGGCATGAATTGTGTACATCCAGCAGTGAGGATCCTACTAGTTCCTCAAAGATTTCTTGTTTGAAAGAAATGGAACTTTCAACTTGTGGTTTTAATGGTGCTTTAAGATCGTCTTCATGTGCTCTCCTGCCACCCCTTTTGTCATACTTCCTAAAAGCAAAAGTTTCTTGATTCCTTGTTTGGTGTGGGAAATTGTATTCAGTTAAGGTGCTACACTGCTACCTGTAGGGACATGGCATTATGACTAGATCAGTCTACTTCTGCAGGATGCTTTTGAGACAGTTCCCATGGCATCGAACCAGCTGATGCTGTTGCTCAGTGAAGATGTGCTAGAGGTGTAGTAGTGGATTCTGGCAGCACAAAAAATTCAGCAGAGGCACCAAAAGCTTAAGAGTCCAGGATGAAATGAAAGCAACCACCAAAGACTTGGTAGGCCCTCCAGGGACACAGATTTTGTGATTTACTTGCAGTTTCAGGCATATTATCAAGTACTTTCCGTACACCCAACTTTAGGAGCTGATGAAGTCAGAGGGCGGTTTGCTGCCTAAATCCAGAGCCAAGATATGAAACCTGGAAATGTGTATAGACAGTTAGTAGCTTTGTTACCTCTCTTCTCTCAAGAAGTTTTGCTTTCTATATGCATTTTGCTAGAAGATCTTACTCTACACATCTTGCTACCTACTTTTGTTTTTTCGAAAATCTTCATCAAATCTTTCTCCTCCATTACATTATCACCATTGAACTATCTTGAAACCCTCCACAAAAAAATTGGTGGGCTCTTATATCAATCCACTAGAGTTTAGAAGCAACAGGAGCTCAGCCCACTTGTTGAGTTAGCAAGTGAAAGTGGGGAGAATTCATCCCAAGTTTCAAATGGTAGACAGAACAATAGTGACAAGTGGTTTGATGAGAGGTTGGCAAGCTCAAGTGAAGAATGGAGACATTACAATATCAAATTATTACTATAATTTTGAACTGTACTTAAGGATGATGGAGCACTCTGCAGAAGGGAGTCTACACTAGAGTGGAGGTGCCAAAATGACAAATTGAAAGGAGGTGCAATGGTGCCCTTCAAATGGTTCAAAAATAGCCTTAATGGAACCACAAAGAGGCCCAATAGTGTACACTCAGATCTGAGGCCTCTGAACCCATAAATTTACTGTTTTAACCCTATCAGCATCTAATTCCTTGCTAGCATCTGCAAAGAAGTAACAGAGCACGAAAGGCTAGAGATATTAGGGTTGACTGCAACCAAAATACTACAGGTTCACTTTTTTAGAACCCCTCACTAGGATCATACTATTGAAGCAAAGAGCCAATCCATAGCTATGGACACTTGTGACAGAAACACAAATCAGATGGTGGAATTTCTGTACAAACCTGTCCATTTGGATAGCTAGTTGTGAGGTGCCATAAAGTCTCCCCTAAATACATAACAGGGATAGTGGTCAAATGGCTCACCCCTATAAGCAATTGAGAAACCAAATGTTCTAGTCAAGAGTCAAAAACACGGACAATGCTTGTGACAATTTGGCGGCAGACTGGACACAGAGGGTTGCTTCCTTGCTCCACTCTTTGTGCACAAGGAACACAGCAAACCCGATGCCCACACTGTATGAAGGCAGCCTGCCGCCTTCTCAACAAGCAAACAACACAAAGATCCTCATCAGGGATGTCCCCACTATTCTCTGGCTCCTCTTCTGTTGACATGGTGTGCCTGTAGCAGTTGGTTACAAAGAGCACAATCAAGATCTGGAGAGCATGCAAAAGAAAAGAATAATTTTATAGTCCTACAAGTTCACCCTATCATAAAAATGTGCACTATTACCTGTTTGAATTAACCACATGTACATTTCTGTTCAAATTAATCACATCTACATGAGATAGACAATGGTGAACAAGAAGACAACTAATGCAACTTGCCTTGCTTCATCATCCTGCTGTGGCCTCTGTTGCTGCCTTTGTTGCCTTTGTTTCCACTTGGCCCAATTTCTGTGGAAGACAGTTTCTCAACTGAGTGTGAGCAAAGTAGTACCAGAATGAATGGAGAGGACACTCAATATCCTAGAGAAATATAACCTCTTCTTCTGACCTCCTCATCTGAAGGAAAGAAAGTTTGGTTTTCACACATCAAAAAACAGCCAGAAATCAAAATCTTTAACCATGGTCTACACTCTAAAATGTGCAAGTAAACGACAATTGCACATTCACAGTACCAGGTGGAACATGCAAAAGACCCATTGGATTGACAACAGTCACAGATGAATACTTCCAGAACAGTCACTATTGTTTCCGATCTGATAAGGTATTAAAAACATACTTGACAATGGAGTAACAAAGGACTCCAGCAGCAACAGTACTGAAAGCAATTCCCATCCAGAACAACACCTTTGTTCCATTCGACAGCTCTGCAAGCAGTTGATCCCGTGTATACTGTGTTCTGAAATCATTTGCATGCCCAGTTTTGGAGTCTGTGAGAGATTGACATCTGAAACAGCCCTAGAAAGCACATATTGTGTACATATCCAATTAACAATCTTGACAAGTATTGACACTTCCCATTGATTAGAAGAGTGCTGCACTAGGGTGAAAGCAATGTATGGCTGACATACAAAAAGACAGGCAGATGGTTGCAGGATTTAATCACTGGGCTTCCATCTGAAGACATGTTCACAACACCAACTGCTGTTATCTCTCTGCCAAGTGGAAGTATTTTTTCTTCATCCAAAAGGCCAACCTGCAGGGAAACAGGGATTGTCATTAGATGCTGAATAACCTGAAAAGGGACCAAGAAGAGAACTGTGCACAATATTGTGTAAGCTATAGTCAGAAGGCAGTTACAGACCGGATAGCGCCGCCCAAACATAGCCTGCAAAAATGTATATGATGATGCTGGGACTGGATGCAACTGGTAGAAGACTGTCACCAGGGGTAGCGAATGTTGAGACCCATCCATATTTACATGTACAAACACTGCTTCCCCTTGCCGATGAGGATGCCTGTGAGCCTCACTCTCAACCAACACAAATGGCACCTGTCCATAGACAATTTGTGCCCAGAAATTAACTGACCACCAGTCCACCCAAGGTTTAATCCACTTCAAACAAAACAACAAGTTCACAGTCAGCAAAGGACATGAAAATTTGAGGGATGGAACTCAGCCACAAACTGAAGCCAGACAGGAGAGTGAAGCACGTGCAAATGACTTGCAGTTTACTTGAAGCAAAGTAAAAAAGGCCCATAATTCACCACCCAGATTAGCATCTCCAAGCATTATCCATAGAATTCTATGTATACCAAAAAAGGGTTGTTGCCAAAAAAAACATAGGGTATAGGTAAGAATATGAGAAAAGAAATGAAGCAAGAGAGCATATACCATCTGCTTAGTGACCTTGATCAAATCTTTTCGTGTTACCAGTCCCACCAAGTTGCTCATCTCAGTGTACACATACTGCACCACAGCCAAAAAGAAAAAGCCCTGTATGAGAACTTGGTCAAGCAACCTACAGCTCCTGAAGTCTCTTGAAAATGAAAGGAAATGTAATGCAAATAGAAGTCTATGTTTAAAGTTCAAAACCATTTATTACCACATGACTTGGACTTCAATGCAACCACAGTGATTCTAAGGGGACCACCTACTCAGGACATGTGCCTGTGCTCTTGCACCCACAGAAGTGAATATCCTACAACACGATCTGAAACAAAGAGACATACCCAGGCTGCAATGTTCTGCAAGGAAAAGAAAGAGGCAAAGAATGCAGCATGTGTCTCAAGGTATGTGAGATCAAAACCAAGAAACTGATAGAGGAGTTCCTACAGTTTGTGTTCTTTCCACATAAACTGCCTTGTCCTCCGCATTTTTAGGTGACAATGTATCCACATTGCAACTACTGTCTTGAGACTCAAGAGCAGCTCTGGTCTGCATTGTCCCTCTTACAATCACCAACTGGTCTCGTTTCTGTGGTGGTTCCTGTGGCTGTACTCCCTGCCATTGCCCGCAGCCCATTCTTACTTGCTTCCTTGATGAAAACACTTCAGGTTCTGGAAGGTTTGGGAAGTCCAAGTTCCCCTGATAGGAAAACTCATATTAGAACTCAAGAGCACAGCAAATTTATGTTTCGGATGATGCCAATAATCTCAGAAAACAAGAACACTGACAATCCCTCACCTTCTCCAAGACCTCTGTCCTCACCATCACTTCATTTTCTGTGCAATCCAGAAAAGTTCGAAGATCGGAGACACCAAAGACTGCAGTTTCTCCCACTTCCTTGAGAGCCTTGGAATGTGACCGGAACTTCAGCCATGTGCGAATGGCTAAGAATGTCATACCTAACCCCAGAACCACCCCATCTCCTGCCATTGCCATCCTCGCAAATACCATACACAGCTCATAATCATGAGCTGCCATGGTTCAAAAGCTTGATGATGATTCTCCTTTCCCTGTATCAAGTGATTCTCCTCTTTCCTTGTCCAGCTTGAGACATTGACAATAATTCAGATCATGTATATGCCTCTCCCCTCATCTCCACGTCCAACACACCCGCCTATAATTTGCCTGGTGAGAGTTCTCCAAGAGTTACGTACTGCATAAAGGATCTGATTCTTCCGTAGCTGATGATTTCTAAACATAATGAAGCGTTATTCGTACTTGCATTACTATCAAACCCTAATGTAAGCTCCCCTTCTCCCTCCCAAAAACAAACCCTTAAAATTGTGATCTTGTTTCCCACAGACTATAATTTGCCCGATGAGAGTTCTCCAAGAATTAACTACTGCGTAAAGCATCTGATTCTTGGGTAGCTAATGATTTCTAAACAATCTGATGCGTTCTTCGTACTTGCATTACCATTAAACCCTAATGCAATCCCCCCCCCAACAAAAAAAACACCTTAGAAAGCTCCATTGTGATCTTGTTTCCCACAGAGTTGTTGCCACAGTTTCCAAGGGTTGATGAAATCGAAAGTAAACAAGAAGAAAAAACGCTCCCGCTTCATGTTTCCCTCTTCGCCTTCAAAAATTCCACCAAACCCTACTTTGATTTCCGTAAAAAATTCTTCCGATATTCCAAAAAATGCCAATAAACCCGAAGCAACACCAAAACAGCAGCGCCCCCCTTTCTTGTTATATTTTTCCCTTCCTCTCCTCTCTGTGCACCGCAAACATGGAGAACAATGACTGCGATATAAGTAAGAAGAGCTCGGAGCTCCAAAATTAGATTCGCGACATAAAATAATAATATCCAAAGGTTCTTCGATTTTACAATATCTCAATTCACCGCGCAAAACCAAGAATTGTAGATGATGATGCTACTCAGATCTGCGAAGCGAAGCAAAAATTTTCCACTGCAATTTGGTCCAGTTTTCGAGTGCAAATTATTGGAAACCGAAATCGATTCGCCGGTTTTGTGCCCGGAAATCCATCTCGTCTGCTTCCGCGCATTTGCAAGAATGCTACGAGTCTTATAACCGTCCCCATTCGATGCTTGCCTTTCCCAAAAGCGTCGACTGCGTAACATTATCCCTACCCGCATCTATTGATATCCGTATCCACAGGTATCCTCCCCGCAGGATATCTATCGTTCTACCGTCGTAGATTGATGTCCTTCTCAGACCCTCCATGATCAGGCGATAGATATCCTTGTAAAAAGGCTTACGAGTCTTTTATAACCGTCGGATCCAAGTCATGCTCCCCCTTTCCAAAAGAGGTGAGGTGCACAATAATATCCGTATATATTGATATCCGTTTCAGCTCGGTTTCATGAGAAACATGATATCCTTATATATCCGGTTTAAAACAATTCATCAACTGGAATAGGAGCCGCAGTGAACCAGCACCCACCAGTACACCAGTTGTCCGTTCTATCCATTGGATGGGGCCTTCTTTTTCATCCTGTACCTGTCCCCCCAGCTAAACACCCTTGGCTAGTGGAGATATTCTATTTAAAACTCTTATTTAATTGTAACTTTTTTTTTTTCCTCTTATTTTAAAACTTTTTTTTCACTCTTTCCTATTAACCTTGCTAGCTACCTATTACTAACTACTTAGTGACTACCAACCTACTACCTATTGAGTAGGTACCTACTTGAATTAACCTACCTACCTAGGCCTTCTACTCACTATCATAACCCTATCTATATGGGCCCATCTACTTACCTACCTATTAACCCCATAAACTTATTAAACTTATGTATGTGAAAAGATTAGATGTTATCATCACCACATGCAAATATTGCAAAAAGCCATATATTGCAATATTTGCATTTGGCATACATTACAAAATTATCAACCCCTATTTAAAATAGGGGTTTAAATGAAGGATGAATTGTAAAACGCAATTTATTTATGTTATTGAAAACTCTAATCATAGATAGCATAATGCTTTAAACGATTGTAGTGCCTTCATGTAATATTATTAACTTAAGTCGACAATGGGAAAATGCATAACACAATGCAATATTTTCATTATTAAGTCAAAATTTTCAAGATTTCTTTATTGCAAGGCTTTTTGTATCCTTGTTTTTTAAAATTCTTCTAGTAAATTATTATTATTATTATTATTATTATCCTCTTCTTGTTCTTGTTCTTTCATTAGATTCAATAGATGCCATTTAAATGCAAAAATGGAAATGGATATAGATATTGTTAAATTAGCCCCAATAAATAATGCATTTTGCAAGTTTCGATGTGGAACTTTGTTGTTCACACCATGGAGTTTTGTCATGGAGGTCGTGGAGCAACATGACAACAATAGAAACACACACAAAAAAATGAAATAAAAATGAGTAGCAAAGCAACAAAAAACAACAACAATACAAGTAGATACAAAGAGGGAAGGAGAGAGAATGGGAAAGAAAAGAAAAAAAGGGAGGAAAAAAAGGGGGAAATAATTGACCTACCTCACTTTATTGGAGTTGCAAGACACTCCTTCCCCCTCTCCTCCACAAGTCTCAACGAGGCTCTTCCTTCTTGAGCTTGAAGTTTCACAACGATGGTAGCAACAAGAAAGAAAGGGGAGAGGTCGTGCCTTTCACAAGTCTCAATGAGGCTCCTCCTTCTTGAGCTTGAAGTTTCACAACAATGGTAGCAACAAGAAAGAAAGGGGAAAGGTCGTGATGGCAATATCCAAAAAGAGAGGAATAGGAGAGGGGATTGAAGGAGAGTAGTAGGTAGGAGGGGAGAGGGTTTAAGAACTAACCAAGTTGGGGTGTTGTGGGGTTGTGGTTGCAATCATCCAAGAATGGCCAAAACGGTTTCATCCTTGACTAGTGTGCTAGTTCACATGGGTCCCAAAATAAAGGACCTATTATTGATGCCATGATTGGCACTATTTATTGAAATGTTTTTGAAAATTGGAGGAATTGTGATCTTGTATCCTGAATTGAAATATTTACACAAATTTAAGGTAATGAATGTTTATGAATTTAGGGTAAAATGTGTTTATATGATGTGTTGAACATGTGAATAATATTAATGGGTTCTTGAGTTTCTTGAAAATTTTGAACATTTTTTTCCTAGTTTTTTGGAAGAGAATTTGTTTTTCTTTGAAGGGTGGAAGGAAGAGGTTGAAAAAAAATTTCAACAACATTGCATAATGTAAGTGGAAAAGGCCTAGAAAAAAACTTTAGAACATCACATAATGTAAGGCCTCCTTTGCATGCAAACGACATTATGATGTGAGTAGATGCAAATACAACCAATTTACAATTTTCAAATTCTACATATATAGTTAGGAATTTCATTATTTCTTTGAATCTTTTTTTTGTAGAAAACTTTAAAAAGTTGGAAAGATGGGTGTGAGGTAAACAATAATCTATGTTATTGAGATACAAAAAAAGGTAGCAAATGTTCACATCAAGTGTTTCTATTGATAGAAGGATAAGGTAGGAAACACAAATATTACAAAATGAAAGAACAAGGAATTTGAGGAGGGTGCATCATGAAACAACAAACAAGGTTTTAAAATCATCTATTTTTCGCACATAAGAAACAAAGATTTGAAGGCATTGGAGCACAAAAGCCAAGTTTTATTGTGTGAGTTTTTTTGTTTTGTCATCTTTTTCATAGTTGCAATATTCATGATACTTCATTTGAAGTTAGAAATAGCTCCAAAAATTTAAGGACTTTGATTCCAATTATTTGTTCTTGATTTTTGATGCCACGCCCAACTATTTTTCTAGAGCACCTAACATTTGATGTCATCACCACAAATTCTAAGCATCAAATAACAAAACCTAAAAATAATAATCTCACCACATTGAAATTACATTCTAAATAACACACTAAATGAAAAATAAAGAATTTACCAATCCTCAAAGCTACAAAAATATGTGAGTGATTGTTGTAGTTGTACATATTACACACATTCAAAACACATCAAGGCATTGGGAAACAAAAAAAATCATGAAAACCTTAGACAATGCACAAGGGGAACTTTACAACACAAGGGAGTTTCAACCTTAGATATTGAAGTGGGGAAAAATGACGAAGTTGAAATTGCAATCCTAACATGAGTGTGAACATATATCCACATATAAGAAAAAAAAACCAAAACAACTCAACAAGGAAACATAAAAAGAAAAAGAAAGATGAGGAGGATTTCAAAAACACCTAGTTTGCATATGAGACAAAATAACTAATTGTCATTGCATTTTTTTGACTATCTTAAGCTATGGTCAAGAGAAAGAAAGCACATGAAGAGTTTTTAGTCTTAGTTCTAAAGGCAAGGTTCTTTGTGTTGTTGGCCACTACACTAGGGTTCCTTGTGTCTTTAGTTTTTTATGTTTCTCTCTCTACCAATTAAGTGGGCATTATGTACTTGGGTTGATAATTGATAGAGGTTTGTAACATTTTTTCATAATGACTCAACATTGGTAATTATTCATTAATGGGTATAAGGTCCAACTTTGAATTGATCATGAGCATTGGGTCAATGTTGTGAGCCGATGTTGGCATTTGGCACCACCATCTATAAATGAAGCAAAGTAATTTGTTTTATTTTATTTGTCATGCTGAAATCTCCCAAACCACGACCCTTCATGATGTGCTCTTGGTATTTTCAGGAAGACCTTGATGAATAAGGGTGCATCAACTTGGTTTAAGACAATTTGAACATATAGTGTGGGAGCTATTGATTATTGAATCATTTTTTTTCAATAAAAATAAATAAAATTGAAACTGAAAACTATATTGGAATTTGGGGATTGTTGGAAAACCTTAGTCAAATTTAGTAAAGTTAATTTCACAATTTTCAGAACTAAGGTGTGGAAGATATTGCTTTTTGAGTGGATTTTGCTTTTGAAAATTCAGACAAATTGCAAAAATTGGGTTTGGAAGGAAAAGTCACTCGGCCCTCAATGTGTTCACACTTGGGCCAACGGCACATGCTACACTTATCAATGAAAATGATGTTAACAAAATCAAATCACTTAGGCCTAAAAATATTGCTCATATACAATTAGCCTTAAAATATTTCTAAGGCTTCAATAATGATTTCATAACTAAAGACAAACAATTTATTTTCAATGTGAGACATAAATATTTGATACACATTGCATTAAAAAAAAAAAAAATCAAGAATGTCAACCATTTGTAAAAAAAAAGGGTTCATTTTTATGGAAGTTGCCATTAAAATGCGTTTATAGTGTTGGGTTTTAAACACCTATTCAAAACCTACAAAAATAATACAACATAAAAGTTAGTAAGGCAATTTTACAAGTTTGTACATTGTTTTGTTTTCAATTTTTTAAAGTAAGATAAACTGGTGAGCATCATAAGGTAGATTTAACATCTATTGGTGATAGCTTTAAGAAAATTATCCAAAGTTCTCTCCAACAACATCAAAGTGTGAGAGCCTTATGAGGGCAGTTGAAAAGTGATGACAAATTTTCAAAAATCAGATTTTCCTCCTTTTTTTTTAAAATGATTTTTTTGTTACAAAATCTAAGCATTTGCAACAATTGTTTTTCCCTTTCTTTTGGTCATTGTAGTGCAAAATTTTCCAACACAAAAGAATCATTGGTTTGTACCACACATTAACTTTTAAGACACTAAAATAATGGAAAACCCATAATATCTCCTTGAAAGTTTTCCACGGATTTCATTATGATTCAGAAAAAAATTAAAGCAACTCTAAAAATCTCCATGATGGATAAAAAATAATAATGCTAGTATTTAATCCATTACGATTTTTTCAAAAAACATTCATGGATTCAGTTCTCCAAACGTAGATAAAGAAAATAATAATGGATGTATTACATAGTTTAATGAGGAGATGTGAAGATTCATTTGTTTGTGAACCATGAACTATTATGCTTTCATTTTAAGACTTGTAGTTACTAAGTGTTACTACAGATAATGCCTAACAACATGATTACATGTGTAAAGTTTGTGATTTCAAGTATACTTTGTGATACTCATGGTATGTTTCAATAAAGATATTCATATGAATAACATGTTGAAAGAAAAATACATTTATCAAAAGACATACCAAACTCGCATGAAATTTCACAAAATGTTTATATTACTCCTATAAGAAAACACACACGTATGTGCACGCACATGTTCAACAACAACTATATTTCCATTGTTCACATTCGAAGCTTCAGTTTCCACAAAAAATACATATCAAATTGAAGCGAAATGAGAGTGGTCATGCACATTGGTCACAAAAAGTGCCAGACCTTCACCTTTCTCATAACTTGCAGTGACAAGCTGGCCATGACTAACCCAATTACTTCATCAGCTCCCAACTGTGGGTGTAGATAAGTACATAATAGGATTTGCCAAATTTCAGGCAAACAATTATACAAAATCTGTGTTCTGAGTGTTGTCACATTCCAGAAGCAATGTGAAGACTCAGTCATAATGTGAGCTAGCTTCAGTTTCAACAAAACATTTGAAAATGGTTAACCTTGAATAGTTATGTATGTTCCAAGGTTCATATTTAGCAATTTACAACCTATCCTTCCAAACAAGCCCAAAATGGTGATTTTGGATCAAATTTCTTAAGTACACTCCATAACTTAGCAGCAATCAACTGTAAGCAGCAATCAACTGTAAGACAACCTGACTTGTTTAGCTTCCACATGATATACAATCTTCCTTGTTCTCTAGTGAACAAATCATCTGCACCGTTTTAAGCTCCTGATCTGTTGTCTCTGTTGCAACAGATTTCTTCTGCAACAAAGCACAGTTGATTCAGTCCTTCAACCTTAACAGTCTCAGATGTTTTGTCTGTTGAAATGATAAGTGTGAACCTGTGTGCAAGGCATGGTCAGACTAGCAATGAATAATACTTGGCATGTTTTATCTACAGTTTTCTTGGCAATACTGCATATGGTATCTTAGTTGATGGGGACAGACACCCTTACCTTGATCTCACTTGAATCAACAGTAAACTGAATTGCATCTGCAGCTGCTTGTGATCGCAAGTAGTACATGCCAGTTTTCAGCCCCTGGGGATGCAGTCAAATGATAGTCAGATATTGCAAGACTCGTCAAATGCTTCCAAAACGAAATCTTCACATGAAAATGAGAGCATACACAATTGCCAGCCATATATATTACCTTTGACCATGTATGGAAATGAAGGGATGTGAGTTTTCCGAAGTTGGGTTGGTCCATGTGGATGTTAAGACTCTGGCTCTGGTCAATGTAAGCTCCTCGATCAGCAGCCATGTCAACGAGTGACCTTTGCTTGATTTCCCACACAGTCCTGTTAAGTAATCAAGAGGGGTTTTTGACAAGATGTTGAATCAAAATTGAAATGAAAATAAGATTCTTTTCAAATCTGACCACAGTAATTTAAAATAAAATCACATTATAAAGACTTACCTGTAAATGCTCTTGAGTTCTTCAGGGATCCCTTCAATCTTTTGAATGGAACCATTATGATATATGACTTGATTTTTGAGCTCTGGAGTCCATAAGCCCATGTTTGTCAGATCACTCAGCAAATGTTTGTTCACCACCACAAATTCACCACTGGTCATCACAAGAAGACAGAAGTTAGTATGAAGTCTCATGGAAGCTCAAGTAGCAGAAGGCAACATCTGTGAAATTGAACAAGTTTCAACTTTACTGAGACACAGGCAAAGATGAGAGAACCTCAACACCCGCCGACTGTAAATGTTTGAGGTGTAAGGCTCAAAGCACTCATTGTTGCCCAAAATTTGACTGGTTGATGCTGTTGGCATAGGAGCCACAAGAAGGGAATTTCTCACACCATTCTTCCTAATCTTTTCTCTTAGTGTCGACCAGTCCCAGAGACTGGAGGGCTCCACATTCCACATATCTGGCTGCAAAATACCCTGCAGACAAAGGAAAGAATAGTGGGCAATAATACAAAGTAGCATACAGAACCAAAAGATTTCTTTTTCATAATCTTCCTTCCACTAAAGACATAAAAACCGTTAAGAATCCTGGGATTGGAGGGAAAACTTGTAAATACCTTGCTAACAGGGCTCCCAGGATAGGTCTCATAGACACCCTCCTCTGCTGCTAAGTCAGCTGAGGTTCTAAGGGCATGATAATAGATTGTCTCAAATACCTCTTTGTTGAGTTTCTGGGCCTGCAAACTTTGCATTGAAACTTTAGAACTGCATATAGTAAGCTTTTTACATCCATAGGAGTATACTTCAATGGTCATCTTCATATCAGTTAACTAGTTTTCTCTTTGCCACATTCTCACACCAATGACACTCACCTTGGCAGAGTCGAAAGGCAATCCAAGCAAGATAAAAGCATCAGCTAGACCCTGCACACCAATACCAATGGGTCTGTGGCGGAGATTTGAGCGCTTGGCCGTCTCTACTGGGTAATAGTTAACATCAATTATTCTGTTCAGGTTCCGTGTCACCAACTCAGTGATCTGCACAAGTTATAGAAGGCATCACTACAAGCAATTCACAAATCCAAGGACAGAAAGCTTCAGAACATTCTTATCTACAGTGGTCCAATAGAAGTCCTGTACTCGAGACACAAAGCTCAGAAATCATCTTATAATGACAAATGCATACCTCTCCAAGCTTCTCAAAGTCAAAAAAGCGATTACTGTATCCTTTGCTGCCCATGAGTTTGGTTGGATGAGATTCTAAAGGAACTCCCTGTGACATGCCAACTTGAAATCAACCTTGGTACTGAGCTTCAGAATCTTTTACATAATCAGTACTATTTTTAGGAGCAAATGTATGTATACGTCAACAGCAAGCATGTGCTACATACTACAAAAAATTAAAAACACTTGGGTATGTGTCAGGAGCGAGCAGCAGGAAACATTACTTCAACATGAAAGGCCTCACCTTCTCCCGGACAAAGCGTGGGAGAGCGATGGAGGCAAGGTTGCATACTGCTGTTTCCTCCGGGCTAGAAAATTCCACAATCTCCGTGCACAAATTAGAAGACTTGATAGTACCAAGGTTCTGTTGATTGCTTTTCCTGTTGCATGCATCCTGGGATTGACACACCCAATCAATAAGGTTCCACAAGTGCTCTCAAATTCCAAATAACAAAGTTTTCAGTTTCTGCATCACCTGGCTGTTGCCACTTCAAATAACCAGGTGAGCATAATATTCAGGCAATTCAAAAAAGATGCTGCATACCTTGAACAGCATGTAGGGATTTCCAGTCTCAATTTGAGCCTCCAATACTGCAAACCATAACTTTTGAGCTTCAACCACCCTCTTGGCCTTACCCTGTGTACAAGGTACAATGGGTCAGATACCTCTGAAAGGAACATTCCAGTCCCATAATGCAGAAACCCTGAATGCAAGGCATCTCATTCAGGCTGAGAGAGAGATTGCACCTCATTCTCATACTTGACATAGAGGTTCTCAAATTCGTCACCCCAACAGTCTGCCAACCCCCGAGCTTCATTGGGACAGAAGAGAGACCATGTACCATTCTCTTGGACACGCTTCATGAAGAGATCAGGAATCCAAAGTCCATAGAACAAGTCACGAGCCCTACTCTCCTCCTGCAAAAACATGTACTACTCAGAAGTCAAGAAAAAAATAATGTTTGAACAATGATATGATTACAGATGCACAATTAGGGAGAATGCAAAATCCATGATACATTACCTTGCCATGGTTCTTCCTGAGCTCCAACCAATCAAAGATATCAGCATGCCAAGGCTCCAAGTACACTGCAAATGCACCTGCACTTACACCAATAATGCTGACCACATTCAATACTCAAGCAACAAAACACTAGCCAGAACTACAGGTTTTGACAACATTAATGCATTGGGATCATGTTGTAAAATTCAACTTAATGCAAAAGTCAACAAACCTCACCCTTCCTCTTGCCACCGCCTTGGTCAACATAGCGAGCTGTGTCATTGAACACTCGGAGCATTGGGATGATACCATTAGATGTGCCATTTGTTCCACAGATGTAGCTGTTTGTGGCACGGATGCAGTGTGCTGATAACCCAATGCCCCCAGCAGACTTACTGATAACTGCACATTCTTTAAGTGTATCATATATGCCCTCAATGCTGTCCTCTTTCATGCAAACCAGAAAACAGCTGCTGAGCTGCAGAGGCCAAAGAGAAGTGCATTTAGATAAATACAAGTTCAGCATTGGGAGCAAATCCATGTGAATGGAGATTAGAGGAAATGGATCCAACCTGAGGCCTTGCAGTTCCAGCATTGAAGAGTGTAGGTGACGCATGAGTGAACCAGCGCTGGGACATAGTATGGTAAGTTTTAAGAGCAGCTTCGATATCATCTTTGTGGATGCCAATAGACACACGCATCAGCATGTGCTGAGGTCTTTCCACAACTTGTCCATTGACTTTGAGAAGGTAAGACCGCTCCAAGGTTTTGAAACCAAAGTAATCATAATCAAAGTCCCTATCATAGATTATTTCACTGTCCAGCCGTGCTGCATTCTGAGAAAATGATGCAGGAATTTTTTTTAGATGTCATATTGCTCAAACTGATCTCACACATTTCCTCACTTCTGAAATCCATACAAAAGACATCTGGACTCATGAGACATATCCTTATAATGTGTCCTGATAGTACAAACCACAAGAGCATTTGCCCTGCAGATGTCTAAATGCAGTCCCTGATCTATTTTGATAATGTCACACCTGAATTTAACAGTTAAATCTAAGCTCAGCTCTTTTACAAAGAGTCACAGAACTATATAATTTCCATACCTTCATGATCACCTCATAAACATCATCAGCATAAAGTGGCGCTTTCAGATTTGACTCGCCATTCACATGGAAATACATTTCCTTGACTCTGAAGAAACAGGGGAACCACAATTCAGTACAAGAGCACCTGCCTCTCTGAAAGCGTTGAAATACTCCGGTTAACATATATCGAACGAAAATGGATTTGATAAGCACAGCTTTAGTCAAGCATTCGATAACACGGAGAGCTGCAAAGACGTGGGACAGAACGCATACGTCTCAGAGAAAGACTTCTTGGTGTTTTTGTGGAGATTAGACACAGCAATCCTAGCTGCAAGCTGCACGCACACCAGGAGAATTGGATAAAGGTAAAGCACTAAGCAAGCAGCACATAGCGACCCCACAAAAAGAGACGATACTAAACATCCAGAAGCGGGAGAGATGAGAAGCCAGAGTCAGGAAGAAAAAAAAGCAGGAAAAAAAAGGTGGGGGGGAGAAATTACGATCGCATAATCCGGATGGTTTGTGGTCATGGCCGCTGCAGTCTCGGCTGCGAGTTCGTCGAGCTGGCTGGTGGTGACGCCCTTGTAAACCCCCATGCAGACTTTCTGAGCAACGAGCACCGGATCACAATGCTCCGGGTTCAAGCCATAGCTCAGTTTCTTGAGCCGTGCCGTGATCTTATCAAAGTGAACGGACTCCTGCTTGCCATCTCGCTTAATGACATACATGTTGCAACTCTTCTTTAAGCTCTCTCTCTCTCTCTCCCTTCTTGTACTCTCCACAAATCCAACGGCAAAAAATCAAAATGAAACAGAACAAAGGATCTCAACGGGGACTGGAAGAAGAACGATATTGATTCTTGAGAATCAATGTGAGAGACAACAGACGAACAACACGACCTCGTCTGCTTGCGAAAGGAGTTCGAAGGCGATGGCACACGCACGCTTGGGTTCCCGCGCTGCTAAACCGCAGCTGCAAAACAAACCCCCGCCTTCCTTTCCCGCGTATTTTGTCTGCAAAGAGCATTACGCCGGTGTGGAACCGTCTTCCTCCCCGTTTTTCATCAGCAGATTCCCAGGAACGCAGAATGTCCTCACCGTTGGTCGTCGTTCGTTCGTCGCTTTTTCTCGCTCTCTCGTGGACAGACATGTCGGCTGATAACCTTGGTCGAGAATCCGTGTATCTTTGAGCAGCTGAAAGAGTTTTGGATACTCGGAGTGACATAGTTTGATGGAGAATTTGTGGATCTTTCAACAGCTTGAAGAATTTTTCGATACTCGGATTGAGTGAGTTGTTTGATGGAGAATTTTTGGACAAAGAAATTCGCGGATTCAACAGTTTGATGCCAGCAGCATCTATGAATCTTTCAGGAGCGGAAGCTGCAAAGTCTGTCTGTCTTCAACGGATTTTGGTACCCTATTTTGTTTGAAGAAGGAATTGGAGATCAGACAACTTGGGATCAGGGTACTTACAGGATTGAGAACATCAAATTGGCACAGAGCTGGTGTGCTAGAGAGCAGCACTCTTTCGACTCTCGCGAGAAGGGCGAGATCTTCTCTCAAGAAGAATTATGCACTGGGAACCTTCAATCTTCTGTCAGAAATTGAGAGTCATCCTTGTTTCTCCTTGTGCAACCAAGGTATAAAAATCTCGTGTTGTTTGTGACTTTGGTAGCAAAATTCTTCGAATTCATGGCATTTGTAAAGACTATAGTAAACATACAAGCACATTTGATCAAGGGGGTGTGATCAAGGAGCAAGTGGTATGGTGAGCCCTATTCTCAAACATCCGGGCATTTGATACAAAAGTCCATTTGTGCAATTGTTGTGATACCACCAAATGGTGACAACAAGGTGTTGAGTAGACCTTGTGGTGGGGGACTTGTGTTGAAGAGACCTTGCTATACCACCAAATAGTGCCAACAAAGCAATGGGTTTAGCAATTCTTGAATGCATTCGACCTTGCACTTTGCTCTTTGTTTGCTACATTCAAATATCCCTAACTTGTGGGTTTCACCCATCATAAAGCACGAGTGGAATGTTTATCATGAACCTGAACATACCTAAATCACAAGTTGGAAGAGGAGAAGGTTCTTATGTACCCACTCCTTAAGAGTGAGAGGAATGTTATGTTGTGGTTTCCCACTTTTAAAGGAATAGATCATCCCTCCCACTCTTAAGGAGTAGATGTATAAATCCTCCTCTTTTCTAAGAGTGATATTCATGAATACAAGGTGCCTTTCAAATACATGGGGTGATTTCTTTGAGTGATAACTAGCAATGGAAGGAGGATTCGAAGCTCTTGTTCCCTCTTGGATGCACATAACAATCGTAATACCCTCTAAAAGAAGAGTGATTCTTTTTTTATATTGATCTCTACATCCTAGACCAAAAGCAAAGCTCCAAATCCTTTCCAGGCAATGTTGTATTTCTTTATAATCAATCCTATAAGATCATTGCAATATTGTCAAGTCTTGTGCTCCTTAGGTGAAATGAAGTTTGAACTAAAGTGTCAATGGTTTTGTGCTAAACACATTTTCATAATAACTAGCCAGCTATGCAGTTGGGCTTTGGCAAGGTGCATTGTATCAAAATGGTTTTGAAGATCATATGATAATTATATGGAAGCTTTTGTGGTTTGAATTCAAATATGTGTGGTAGTATATATGTGCAAAGTAATGCATAAAACATTTGAGTAGTTTGAAACGGTCACATATTTTTTTGGACTTTTAAATTTGCAAATCTATTGTATAATAAGTAAATTTGGACTTTGATTTCAATGAAATTATTTAAAATTTCCAATCATTTGAGTTGATTGAACATATTGTATATGACATTTGAAAATCAATATTTTCAAAAGAAACAAATTTCAAATATGCATTCTAACATTAAATGTCTTTAAAAGTCCATATTAAACATAAACCAAAAATTATAAGATAATTCTTAAACAATATATTTGTATTATCAATATTGAAAAATGGTTTGAAATCATGAAAAAAACATTCATCCATTCTTTATGGTGGACTACATCATCGATTGAAATGTGCCCTAACATGTCATGTGTTATCATGTGTCATGTTCTATTACGCATAAATCGGGTTTCCTCTTTAGTCCATGTAATAACATTTTCATTCTTTGAATAAATTAACGAATGTACACATTGTGTTCATATGAACATTGATTTAATCTAGTTTTTGAGTTTCATTTGTCATTTTATGGTGGCACACATTATAATATATGTTTTTGTCAATCATTTCAACCACTTATGCAATACCACAATACCTAGGCAAATTTGACATTAATTATATTATCCTCAAAAAATTAAAATTTATCGAAAAAATATATTTTGAAAAAAAATAAAATTTATAATGGAAAATTTGGATTATATCATTTGTTGAAATGGAATTCCAAAAATAAATTGATTATTTAACAAACATGTGTTAAATTGGCCAATGTATTTCTGTAATCATCAAACTAACATGCTACATGCCATTCCCATACCCTAAATCCTATGATAAGTGAATTGTTGGACCTAAGGTAGCTTATTGTTTAAAGTTTAAATCTCACAATGTTCCTATTAGTGTAGAAATATGCCTTCTTCTAACAACTAGTCTTGTATCTTGGTAATGTCCAATATCCACGTAGATGTATTGAACCCTCATAATTTAATGCATTGATCAATATCATACATTGTCTTGTAAACAAATTGTTGGGATTATGGTAGCCTATATTTGATGTATTGGCATTAATGTCACCATTAGCACCACATGGTTCCTCCCATTGTGAACAATTATTGTTGATTATATTATTCAATTTTGATTCTATCAACCTCTTTGAAAGTGTTTTTAAAACATGTGTGACATGAAACCTTTCAAATTTCTAATGATTATCCCATGAATCTTTTAATATGCCTTCTTTGAACAACCAAAATCATTTTTTTTTCATGTTCAACATCTAGCTAATTTATTAAATGGTCACAATTTAATGTGTTGTTCTAGCAACTTTTGATGTAATTTAATTGATTTCTTGGAAGTAAGTTTACATTTAAAGTTGTTTTTTTTTTTAACGTTTGGATCATTGATTTGTCCAAATTCACCTTGCAACATGTGGATTGGCTAAATGATGAATTTGGTTTTACCACTAAGTGCCATAGTTATATTGCAAGAAGCAACCAATGTTAATCCTTGTTTCAAACTCTTTTTTGATTCCCTACCTAGATATGAAATTAACGAATGATTTTTTTTTGGAAACACCATTGCTAATTAAGGAACAAATTTTTTTTAGGTTTAAAGTAAAAGTGGATATCATTGTGCCTCTTCAATAGTTTTTTGGTCAAAGAATTTTCTCTTAGCCTAAATTGTGAATTTTTGTATTAGTTAATCATACATTAGTTTGTGACCAAACTTGTAATTTAAGGGATTATTTTATATACAACTATTTATTTTTTTACTTTTTGCATGGATAATATGTTAAACATAAAATTAGCCTATCCTAACAACTTCAACCTGGGCCACTCCCCCCTAGGACATCCAAAGGGGTGTCACAGTAGAAACTCAGCCCCCTCTTTCTTGCATTTTTTTCTTCTCTGAACATGGTTTTCCTACTACTACCTTGTTCAATCCAGTCTTTTTTTCTCTGAACATAGTTCTCTTACTATTACCTTGTTCAATCCAATCCTTAGAATGAATTTCCTTTCCACCAAGCTCTTACCTTGCTTGAAATACTACTATCCTATTTACTAGTGACCTTCTTTTTTTCACCTACTTCTACTCACAACCTTCTTAACCATAGAAAACCTTCACATTGCTTGAGAAAAAACTTTTCCTATCTTTTTCTACCTTCTTCTAAGGGGTACCTTTACTCATTTCCCACTTCCCAGGTCAACCCCTTTCTCCACCTACTCATCTTGCTTTTCTACCAAGCCTATCTTAAGATCCATGTACCTTCCACCCTCGCCTTTGAATAGAGTGCCCACCAAAACCATCTAGCAGCCACTAACACCACCATTAATGGTTCCACTTCCAAATCCTCTTGTTATTGGGATAGATGTGCTTGGTCAACCCAACCTCTCATGATGTAGCAACCTCCTCCTGGGCGTGTACCTCTTGAGGACATACCTAGTTTCTGAAGCCTTCACATTATTCATCATCAACCTTCACTCCCTTCTCACTACCTCAAACCCCATTCATCATTCAGAAGAATGAAAGTGGTCAACAAGTTGTAGGAAGAAAGAAAGTTGTTATTTAACCATAAACCTAATATTTAACATCTTTTTATCTAGAACCCCTTATTTGGGAGGCTTATTTAGTTGAAGCCATGAGAAAATAACCATGTCTTAACTTAACCCAATGACCTTATCCTCCCCCCTTCTTATCTTATCCAAGCTACCAATCCCTAGCAATCCATCTTGGTTAAGATCCTCCTATTACAATAGTTCATGGAACTCCGACTAAAACCCCAAAATTTTGTTAGTTGAATCGGGTTAAGCTATTAGCGCCCAACATAATCTATAGAGATTGATTTTTTGGATGTCTTCCTTCAAATTTGTTATTTTGTTAAATGCATGAAGAATATAACACATATGAGATCTTATGGACTTATAAAAAGTTATGGTATGTGTAATTTGAATTAAGATAATATGGAATGGATTTAGAAAGAATTTTGGACATCACATCCCTAGACTTGTTTGTGAGTCAAGATGACAAGGTTAGTGTGATTTTTGTTAATAGTTTGTTTGGTTTGTAATGTTACTGAAAAAAAAATTTGTCTTTCAGGAACTGTTGAAGGAAAAGGCCATTGCACCTTTTTCAAAATGGGAGAAAGAATTGCTTAAGATTAGATTTGATCCATGGTTCAAGGTTTGGGACACACTTCAACATCAATGCCTTTTTATGCATGGAACATCAACTTTGGTTTTTGAAACTCTAAATGTTAGAAAAGATTTATTATGATTCATGAAATGATTATAGGCTTTTGGTAACAATTCTTTGAACTCATTTCCCCTACTCTTTTATTGATAATAATCACCTTTTGTGATGTTGTCTTTATTTTAAGTCATCTAGTTTCGTAACTTTGCATATATGTTGTCTTGCAAAGTTTGTTCAATAATGAAAAATGAGCTTAGGTTTTTTGTACTTTTGTATTAAAACCAAATTTGCTAATCAAAACCAAATTATATTAGCATTAAGGTTTACATTTGATAATAGAAGCTATGGAGTTGGTTAACCATTCATACCTACGACAAAAAACCATGTGAAATGAGAAATGCAAAGTTTTAAATTTTGAACAACCATAATCATAAAAAATGAAGCATAGTGAAAACCTAGGAATAAGTAGATAAACAAATCACCATTTGACTTACCAAAAATTGATATTGTTGTAGGAGGTAGACTTTTGGGCTTGGTTTCATCCTTGGTTGCACTTAACATCCAACAAATAATGGGTTCTCACAATTGCATTTCTATGATTGTAACAATTTTTTTTGATGCTATTGACAATTACCTTTTGCCAACGGGGCATCAAAATTATGGCAATCCTTAACATATACATATTTGGTGGTTACAAAGTTTGGGGAATTTGAGAACATAAAGTAGAAAGAAAATTGTACATAGGTTTCCCAGCTTTCAATTAAAATAACTACATGGGGGTTGTTATTATAAAGCCCTAAAACATTTAAATTTGTGTTTATCATGCACAAGTGCAACATGATGATTGTGCTTCTATTGTAGTTATAAAAATACTAGCATCATGTGTTGTTTCCACTTAATTTTACTTATTTATGAGCATATAGGTGGTGATAGCAATGAAAGATGGATTGGTCATAGATTGTGATATTATTGAGAACATTTGGGACCATGCTATGATGTAAGCATTGCATTTGTATGGAATGATTCTATTAGTGAATGGTTACAAATAAAAAACCTGCCAACAAAATGAGTTTTTAAATTATCACTTTTAAGGTTTGAAACTTTGGTGCAAATTATGAGTGATATGGGGATGTGCTTTGGAGTCATGGAAGTTGATTAATCTTCTAATAACATATTTTGAAAGAGATAAGTGCCACAATTGAGTGGTTGGTAAAAATTTGCATATGGACTATTTAATATCAAGGTGTGTTAAAATGGATTTTTCAAGTGGTGGCTTTAAATGACTTCCATATATATCTTCCCATATTTCTTCATTTGCGTACAAATGACTTCTAGTCAATGGGGTGACAAATCTAGCTCACAAAATAATAAATATTTTGAACATTATAATGCCAAATCAATTATATTACACACCCTTTCTTTTTACATTCTCCCCCCCCCCCCCAAACAAAAATATAAATATAAATTCCACACCACATTTCAAATGTTTAAAAAAAAAAGATTTGAAAAAATTGATTTAACCAATAACCCCAAATAATCAACATTATAACTTCTATTTTTTGACATTCTTCTTCTACTTTTGAAAGCTTCAACATAGTTTAGATTCATTTTTTTCTCCAACCAAAAATTTCAAATCTACAAGATTATAAACCTATTACATTACATTTTCCTTTCTTTTTTCTTCCAAATTTGAAAATAATTAGACATTCCACATATGTTAGAAGAAAAAATAAACACAGCCCACATTTGAGATTTCAAAAAAAACACAGACAAATAAAAGTTATGAACCCTCTTTTTAATTCTTTCTTCACCTTTCTGCCCCCCACCCCCCCTTCCCCCAAAATCAAACACCACTTACACATACAAAAATTTGAAATCCACACTACATTTTAGATTTGAAAAAAGAATTCAATCAAGAACCCCAAAATCAACAAAACTACAACCCCTTTCTTTGCATTCCCCTTTATTTTCTTCCAAACCAAAAAATCACAAATTCCACCACATTTTAGATCTCCAAATTCAAGAAAAAACAAACCTCCCACTTCTGAATTCTCCTTTTTTTCTCCTCTTCCAAAAATAAACACAATTCCAACCAAAAACCCATAATGAACAAAATTACATCAAACAATTTCCTTTTCCTCATTCTCTTATCTTTCAAATAATATAAACAAACACAAATTCCCAAATCCACACCACATTTTTGATATTTGAAAAGCACACAACACAAACAAAACTTACAAAAACAAAACAATCAATTGTGATTATCTTTGAAAAACAAAGTTGTTTATTCCAATCGAGTTTTGCAAAATGACACAACATATGAAATGTCTCACCTTTTAAATGCAAAGTTTTGTTTTGTTTTTTTTTCAATTCTTATTAGAAAAAAGAACCATACAAAAATAATAATACACATCCATTCACTTTTAACAAGCAAGAATGTTCCTTTCACCAAACTTTTGTGCAAATCTCAAAAAAAATAAAAATAAAAATTTAGCAACATTCAAAGCAAACCTCTCATATTTCAAAACCAACATTGCTTTTTTCATTCAAGTCTTCCATACAAAAATACCAAAACAAAACAATTCCACAAACTTACAGACATGATAACAATAATAAGTACAAAAATTCTCACATTTTAGAACCTCATGTTATTGAATTTTTGCACACAAAAGTTAGAGCAAAACATGTCAAAACCAATACAAAACAAAGTGAAAATAAATAAAAAAATTAATATTGCACCCAAAAATTAGTCTAAAACCAACACTAACAATCAACAATTACAAAACAAAAAAGGATTATAAATATTTCACCTGTCAAATAGAAAACCTATTAAGACCTTTCAAAACCTACTAGGAACCTTTTCTAACAACACATTCAAATTGTCACAACTCACATACCACATTTCAAACATCCCTTCACTTGAGGTCTAATGGTTGAGAGGTGCAGAATGCTTGAAAAAATTCTAAAAAATACCAAAATAAATTCACAACATAAACACACAAACAAGAAAACATTATAAGCGTGCATCTTTTGAACATAATCAATAGCAAGCAAACTTGCCACTCACCATATGCTCCAAATTGTTGGACATGAATGCTAACCTTAAACCCATGTTATAAAGCTTTCAATGTTAACACCACCACCCAAATAAGACCTCAACTACCCCAATGTGAATGCTATTGTTTAATGCATCACTCCAACACCGATTTTGGATGTAGTAGTGGTTCCTTGGCATGGTCTAACAAACAAACACCTATTTTTAAGGTATAGATTGTTAGTACATAGCTAACCATAGTGGTCAACTATGGGATGGGAATACAATGAATACCCATGTACATGGATACATGTTTGTTGAATAATTAAAATTTTGGGAAGATTCCATGTTGAAAAATAGGATATTTTTAATGCTCTACAAAATTATGTACTTTCCTTGAAGAAATTTTATTTTTTTGAAATTTTTTTGGGGGGAAAATTTCAACATTTCTACATATAAATAATATAATTAGTGTTGGGACATGGGTACATGTTTTCCTACACACCATCATCCATCCTGCATGGTGGGGGTGGTGGGTGCGGGTTCACTCTGGCCAAAGTTTCAGATCTATCGAAGGTAATAAGGCCCATTAAGTGGCGAAAATAGCAGCTACAAAAGTGGCTTGTTATTAAGAACGGTTAGGTTCACCGAAAGCTGAGCACAGAAGACTGACTTCTGGAATGAATGAATGAATGAATGAAATTCAAGATTTCTGTCCATTTCGCTGAGTTCTGAGGGATTTGCGTCAACTCCTAATCCAACAATCCATCACGCGAGCAGTTAAAATCCTCATCCCGCTTTTCTTCATTCGTGCTTTCTCATCCGTTGTTCTGTTCCTGGCCGACAACGCTGACATGTTGCCAAAAAAGACACAAGAAAAAAGAAAAATACCCCACCAAATATAAAAGGTGGCATTATCCTGACCCTTCCAAATGCCAGCTTACAAAATAAACTCAAAAACCACGGCCCAGATTCCACGTTTGCGCGTGCTCTCAACACGTGACACGGGAAAAAACGTGGGACATGGTGTTGAGGGTTCCTTGTACACGCGCCTCAGATTTCATTGGACGAAAAAATAAAATTTTCTTTATTTACGAATGAGAAAGAGGCACGTCATCCTTCGGGTAGTATGCAGGGCAGGGAGGGGAGGTAGATGGTCGTACTACTTGGCCGTCACTTGCAACAAGTCAGTTCACGATCGCGTTACGCAAAGCTGTCGCGAACGAACGACGCTTTCAACCACGGCGGCCAAGCGCTCGCAGTTGCAGACCCAGTGCACCAACTGAATTCCTTTCTTTGGATTGTGAAATTGCGTCTTCGATTCTTTGATTCTTCGATTCTTGAGCATTGGGCACTCCAGTTTTCCTCTTCTGCGATCGTTGTTTTTTTTTTCCCCCCCACCCCCCACCCTTCCCATTTTTTTTCCTTGGGGCTTTTGTTTGGGTGCAAGTCACTGTTCGATTGTCTCTTCTTCCCGTCGTCTCACTTCCAAGCAATTCATTCGTTTTCCTCTTCTAGAGGAATCGTGAAGTCAGCCTTCGTGTTTTTTTTTAGAACTCGTGAAGTCGTCGTGTTTTGTTTGAACTCGCGAGGTCGTCGCGAGGTCGTCGAGTTTCGTGTGAAATTGCGAGGTCGTTCGGGTTTTCGTTTGGGGTTTCTGAGATTAGTGTGCGTGTTTTTGTCTTCGCCGTCGTCATCTATCTAGGGCAAAATGGAGGCCTTGGTTGGAGTAGTATGCAGGGGCGGGGTTGCCTGCTCTTCTTCTTCTTCTTTCGCAACCGAAGTCTGTTTCGATAAATTGGATCGGGAGTCCTTGTTTGTCCGCTGTGATGGGAAGAAGCAGGAATTTGGGAAGTCGCTGCGGTTGAGGAAGAGCGTAGTAGGAAAAAAGAATTTATTGCCAAGAAAATCTTTTCAGCCGCCGCTGTTTGTCGATCGAAGCCACGAGCAGTTTTACGGCTTGCATGTTGTTTGCGGGAAGAAAGAGGAGAAGCTCGCGAAGATCGACAAGCTTCGAGAGATGTTGAGAACCGTAAGGCGTTACTTGCAGCCGCTCCAAGGCTTCAGTTCACAGCATTCCTTAGCGGTGACGGATGGGGAGTCAGAAGTATCAACAGGCGGCTCCTTGTCCAATCCTGTAAGATTCTTACCGTCGTAGATTGTAACGTATATTGCTAGAGTTCGGCATTTCTGTGCTTGCTCGTTGCGGTTGGAATTTAGTCCAAATTTGTTTTCAAAGTGCCTGATTTTGCTGGTGCATTTAGAATTAGCTTCCGAAATGAAAGCCATCAAGATTGTATATCTGTAATTCATGATGGATTTTTTTCTGCTGCAGGCTCCGATCGAGGCCGCTCTGAAGCAGCTTGCAGACATTGAAGCAGAGATAGGAGCACTCCAGGTCAAGTCGAGGAAGAAAAAGGGTGCCTCGTCCTCATCATCCAGCTCCTCGTCTTCCTCGTCCGAATCAAGTGAGAGTGATCTAGGAATGGACATGAGGACTTTGCGCAAGAGCAAACCTGGAGTCAAGGATCTGACAGCCCCCCAAAGTCGTGCAAAGCAGGAGGGGCCTGGGGTTCTGGGGACTGCTATTCTCCCTGCAGTGTCATTAGCAGCTCAGCAGGTTTTAGCTAGCTCTGTCATCATCCCTTTCCAAGAGGAAGAAGAGCCTGAGATTGTAGCCCAAATAAGAGCATTATGCAATTCTGCAAATGTTGGGAGAGGATCTGTTACCCTCGAAAGAAGTGGGTCTCTCAGAGTTCAAGTCATACCTGACACTCCAACTCCTCCTGCATGGCCCTCTCTTCCACCTGCAGAAACTAGACAAGTTGAGATGACTGGAAACATTGAAGTCTGCATGGGAAAAAAATGTAAAAGAGGTGGAGCTCAACAACTTCTGGAATCCTTCCAAGAGAATATTCCAGAGGCTGCTAACATATCAGTTACCTCTTGCAAGTGCATGGGCAAGTGTAAAACTGCAGCAAACATCCGGGTTCAAAAGGATGAAGCAGAGCCACAGCTGCATAGCCATGTTTTGCAGGAGGATGTTGGCACACTGCTGGGACTGCACTTTGGATTGGTGAACACTCCTAGCACTCAAAGACCAGTCTTCCAGCCTGAGCTTGCCAAGATCAAGTCTTCAAGTGCTGTAGTATAGATTTGTTCATGTACATTATGTGATTTGGTTTCTGGACAGTCTACTCTGGTGGTGAATGATAGCTTCTATTCTGATTTCATGAACCATGAAACAATGGGTTTAATTTGTCCACTAATGTGGCTTAGTGTTTGTTTTAGGTCTCTTGGAATTGGTGGAAGAAACAACCATGATTTTTCTAGCTTGACCACTTGGTTTCCTATAGCTTTAATATGCCAAAGGCATCCCTCTGTAGTAGTTGAAAGCTGTTTCTGGATTGTAACAGAACTGTCTTCAGCTGATCTTTGTTGCCAAGCAGGAACAAGGGAATAAATGTAGAGCTTCAAACGGCTGCCACTATGTTCATTGAAGTTTTGAACCTTCCAAAGAGCTACATGAGCAAAGGGCTGGACAAATGTATTCTTGAAACATGGAGCAGTGGTAAAGCTCTTTCAACCCACAAATTGCACAGATCTGTGGCATGCTCTAATGTGCAGTCAGAATCTCTTAACAAAATGTGTGATTAGGAATGGATTTGTCCTTGTGAAGGTAGGAAATTTGCAAGTGCTTGTGGGGTTTCTCTTTAGAAATTTTTTCCCCTTACATGTGGTTTGTCCAGCATCTCATCAGTTTGAGGATATTGGACTCAATACAGACGAATGGAAACTTGACACTTAAGAATTGCTAGAAGTGGATGGCTTCCTTACTGAAGTTTAACAGTACATGATATAGAGATATGTTGTGTCAAAGGAGTAGGGTTGAACTGACCGTCACCCAACACTTTACAAACTTTTCCTCATTTCTTAGCCAAATTGGGTGATTTTTTGTGTCATTGGATGTGCAATCTGGAGGCATACAAAATGTTCTTTGAGGGCCGGAAGCAAAGGATCAATGCAGAAAACACAGGTAGAGGATGAGTGATAGTTTGCTTCAAAATTTTTGAAAACAGAACTTGTGATCACTCTCTAGTTCTAGCACCTTATCTTTTGAGTGATAGTTTGTTTCAATTTTTTTAAAAAAATAACTCTAGACCCCTCTCTAGTTCTAGCCTCTCATCTTCAAGTGACTTAAAACCTGATGGGTGAACCAACTAGGGCTTTACAAAACTTCTATGTCTTCCAGAGGCAAAGATGCAATGATCAAAGATTTTAAGCTGGAAATCCTAATCTATTTTGATTCACCGAACATTGAACCCCCTTACACCAAACATCTCATATCTTCCCCATCACTTTATCAAATGGAGCAATTTTCGAAGGGCTACAGAATGGTCTTTGAGCTTCAGATGCAAAGGAACAATGTGTGAGGATTTGACCACCGATCAGTTCTAAAGTGTTCACTCACCAGCCTATCTGCCCTACTACTCTTTGTTTTGTTGTGCATGATTGCTAACAGTTGAAGGTTATAGGAATGCCTCAAACCCTGCATTTCAAGCTTGAATTTCATCACCTTAGCTGGAAGTGTTTCGAAGTAACTTCATCAATAGGGTGTCTATGAAATAGCAATATACCCATAATGCAGGAGCATACAAAGAGGATATCTGAACTGGTCAACACATTTTACCCAAATGCAAGGAACCGCATTCGGTTGGTCAGAGTGCTGTGATTTTGGGGCTTGTATAATGTGTGTGCAGGCTTGTGACATCTTTGATAGTGCAGATTATTGCAATAGCTTGTGGAGACAGACCCTGTCACTCTCTCAATGCCAGGAACTGGGCAGGTACTTGAATGTTCAACTAGCAGGAAGATCAGAACTTTGATATTTGCAGTACCAAAGGGATTATGAAAAAATTGCAAGAACCTCAACTTGTACTTACTTACTTACTTACTTACAATTTAGCGTCATTAAGTGGGCCAAACAGCACCCGGGCCAGAACCCAATTGACGTTAAGTCTGATGAAGCAATTCAGATCTAACCATCTGACATTGCACTAAGAATCTGGCTGCATACATTGTTGTTGTGTGTCCTGAAAGGGAGCTTGTGAAAACAAACAATTGCACCAATCTGGGAATTTTTTCTTTTTGTGTTGGTTAAGTAAAGTTGTATTAGAGTTCAATTGGGTATAGCGGGCCTCAATCAAAAGACCAATGAGACACCATAAAATAACCTTGTGGGAGGGCATTGAGCTTAGGCTCCACCCTGGGTTCACAGGATGTAATTGTCTTGCTGCCATGGTGAATTGGTGATGACAGAGTGGTAAGTTGCTGATTGGTGAGAAGACGGATGTTGAGTGTTACATTGTGTTGGACTCTCATTGATTTAAAATCAGAGCTCACAAATTTTTTTTTTTTAGTGAAGCCGATTTCTTGCCCAAAATAGCTTGAATTATTAGGCTAGTAGCTTGAATCTAAGTTTGCTCTTTTGAGAAAGGCAGCCAAAAAGGAACAAAAGCGGGCACCATCAAGTTTCAGGTCTTGACTACCGTAGCCTAGGGTCAGTTTCCACAGTGACAAAACGAATAAATTTTTTTTTTTCAAAAAATGAATTCGTTTTTAAAATTTGAAAATTATATATTTTTCCATCATATAGTGTAATATTGTGATATGAGTAGTGAAATTATTCAGAACTTAGCGTATGATAATTATGATGATTTTCATCATTCAACTTCGTATTTTCACAAAATTTCATTTCACTATTTTGAGGATTATTTAATGATGAAACTGACCTTAGGGTAAGGTAATATTTATGTGGATATTTTTTTGTGATGAAACCCTATCAAACTTTATTAAGACAAAGCACCCAAAAAAGGGGGAGAACAAAGAACAAAAGGGAAGGACCCACATTTAAAAAAAAAAAAGAGAACTTGTTCACTATTTTTATCACATTTTAGTAGAACATGTGGGTAAAGTTATTTGTTTATTTTTCATTTTGCTAGAGTCTCTAGATGATATATTTTTTGCTTTCCTCAATACATTGCAGGGATTGAGTTTAGTGGTTTAAGATTTTTTAAAAAAGGCAAGAAGAGTTTAGGTTTAGGTTTGGGTTATCAATTAAAATTAATATATTAACTTCAAAATTAGCAAAAACACATCTCATCACAAACCTAAATCACAAGGTCATTCATTCCAAAATTTGAAGATGCTTATGGCATTAGACTTTATATTGTAAACTACATAATAATCACAAGATGTTTTGAATCAAACATTAAACTAAGCATAACACAACCACATTCACAATTAGACTTTAGATTTGTTCTTTAGATTAAAACTAGACTTAGCCTTTATAACTTACGATTAAATATTAAACTTAGAAATTTGACTTAGAGATTAGACTTTATTTAGACCTCCATGTGTACGCTGTTTAGAATATCCAAAATTCAAACATTAGACATTGTACATCAACAAAACAATAACATAAATGTAGCACCAAACTTTTGTCATTCAGAAACCTTCAAAGTTATTTTCGAATTAAAAACAAAAAAATTCCCTAAATAATAAATATAACATGAACTTTATATCATTCACAAACCTTCAAGGTTATTTGTGAATTAAAAACCCTAACTGTTAAATGATAAATGTAGTAAACAAATATGTTTTTCTCAAAGAAATGTTGGTTAAATTCTTTGTCTATCATCACTTGTTTAAGCATTTCCCATTTTTGTTTACATTTGTGTTTCTAATTCTTATAAACTAACTTATTTAGTTCCTGCAGATTTAACTACAAGTTATCGATTTTTTATTTTTAACTTCCTACATATTAGGTTTTGATAACAATTCAAGTTTGTCACAAAGGTTTTTGGTCTCCCAATTAACACACCATAGAAGCAACAATGTTTGGTTTGCCACCATGTCACAATAATAGGCTCTTCTGATTTAATGCCACCACATATAGGAATAACAATAACATCTGCTCTACCAAAGAAAAAAAAAACCAAAAAATAAAAAAATAAAAATTGATGCAAGTTTAAAACATAATGGCTACCCCAATAATAGCTTTCAATATGTCATGATTCACCACACCACAACAACAACCAATTATGGTTTGCTACCACACCACAATAATAGCTTTTGTTCTCCTAAAGAAAAAAACCACAACAAAATTAAATGGCTACACCAATAATAACTTTTGGTTTGCCACCACACCATACAAATAACCAATTTTGGTCAAGTGCCACAATGCAATAGTAGTCTATGATGCTACCATGCAACAATAACAACTTCTATTCTACCAAAGAAAAAAAAAACAATTGAAGAAAATTAAAAAATTTGCAAGTGCAAATTCAAAACAAAATGCAAAAATAAGTTTGATTAGAAACACAACCTAATCAAATTCATAGTTTTCTTCTCCAAATTGAGCTTTTCTTCAATGAACTTATGGTGCTCATCAATCATATTATAAAACCTGACATATTTTTAAGTTTCATAGCTCCATCACACCCAATTTGATCATTGTTAGGCCAATTCTTAATAACAAGAATGAGGCAGTTCAAATTTTCAATCCTAGACTATTGATCAAAAATTTGTAATCACACTAACAACATTAAATATAAGATCAATTTCAATCTATATGTCGATAATTCTAAGAACTTGACGAACTAAAACATGTGGAAACTATGTTGCATGGGCAGCCCAATGGGTTTTTTCTTTATGTTGATCACAATGATAACCTCTGAAATAGTTGTCATTTATTATTTTGGGTTGAAAAAGTTGCATCATTAGTTGATACAATCTACCCAAAAAAAAAAGTCATCATTTTCAATGGATATTGGTTTTGTTCGTGCCTTACTAAGGTTTAGATGGTGGTAATTGTACGATAAGAAAGCACACACAATCTTTCGTGTCATAATTTGCGACAATCTAGATGCCAACAAAATTGCACACATATTTTCATATGATTTTCATGCTTTTGAAACAAGGATTGAACATGATCAACAACATATTGTGTGTCTTGCCTTAATTATAGGCCATTGAAATGATAAAAAAAGTGAATTTGTCGATCACTTGTGTCATCATTTGCATTTTGAATTCCATCAACCTTGAATCAAAATCATTAAAAAATCAATGGTGCATCTAGAGCCCAAATTCTAGTTTAATCAGATTTCATGGACATACATAATGAAAAAGTAAAAAAGAAGTCTATCTAACAACCAATAACCTTTATTTTGATTCAAAACACATTGTTCAATAAAAAGAAACAACATATTTGGTGTGGCTTTAGCAATAGCCTAGGTCTGATCCACAATAACTTTGGAGGACAAATTTAAAACTTGAGCTCTATTCATAACAAATGGAAATTACATTTGAATATCAAAAAACTTCTTGGAACAAGATAACACGAGAGGCGAATTTGGTCTTTACAAGAGTTTTGAAGAGTTTAAGAAATAACCTTGCAATAATACATAAATACATAAGTCTTTCCATTCTTGCCTTCCATTCCCTTGTCAAGTAAACCAAATCATTCTAACAAGACTTTTACTTGGTTTGCCATCATTTGCTGATGTTGTGTTGGACACCTCAAATATCCCCACATTCATGTGGGTGGGCCATGCATGAAACATTGATGATGTTAATAACCATGGCAAATGTGTCATGACCAACATGAGACATCCATTGATCAAATGATGTAGTACATGTAACACAAAAAAAACAAGAAAAAATAAGAGATAATTTTCCTTATTTTTTGGCATGATGTTTAGGAACACATCATTCATTAATTGTTGTTTAGATGGAAACATTACACAACCACATTGTTGTAAAACTAGCTACCTTCCCCGTGGGTTTTCAATATAAAACAAAGGATAATAACCCTTTGCAATATAACAAACCAAATCCTCCAAAAATACTTGTTGTGTATGGTCTTTTTTGTTATAAGGTTGGGCTAGTAAAAAAATCTATGATTTGAGATGGAAGAGTATTTTTTCTTTTTTATGCAAATTTTTTTGACTTGTAATTTTTGATCTCTTTTGCAATAAACCCCACTGCCTCCCATGTCTTGAACAAATCTATAGTTTTTATGATACATGTTTTTCACAAAATTCATACCATGTTTTTTGTTATAGCTCAACAACCTTTTATTTTTCCCTTGGGTTAGAATCTTGGCATCTTGTTCCATCAAAACAAGGTGGCACACAATATAATGGAATAGTTATGGGTTGTAGGAATTGATTTCAACACTATCATTAATAACAAAAACACTTAATAACCTGTTGTGTGATCCCAATGATACCAAACATTTTGTTGGTCAAGAAAAGTGGGTTAAATAATGTTCATGTTTCATCTACATTAATATTAAATATTTATTAAAAATCACATCGCAAACTTCATGGGCTATGATTTGACAATAATAGTTGCGTGAAATTTGTTTTTCATAGGTTCATATAAAATAGACATAATATAATTCATCTACTTATATTGCTTGAACATTGGTGTTGTGCACATTGTTTAAATATGAATGTCATATGTTTATTCATATTGTTTAAACATGGATGTTGTATGTTATTTGTGTTATTTACACATGAAAGTCATGCACATGACTTTTATGTTTAAATAATGCATGATATTCGTGTTTAAACAATACGAACTTATAAATTATAAATTTCACACGAATTTGGAATGAACCCATGAAACTTGTAAATTTATGATGTAAGACAATTAGTTTAAAACTTAAATTGTATGTTGTCATCATCCTCCTCAATTACTATTGTTGGAAGAAGCTAATTAACACTTGTTTATGCCATTGTGAACATTTGCATCACCTATATCAAAGAAAGAAAGGTAGCAAAAAATTGAAGTTGTAGCAATAATAATTGAAAAAATAGCCTAGCAATGATAAGAAATGTAAGTTTTAACAATAAGTATGTTCACCAAAACACATCCTATAAGGACTTGATAGCTTAGTTATTTGCTCCAAATCATCAACATAATTAAAGTAACTTCCACATCTATTTGGGGAAATTTCGAAGGAGTTTTTTTTTTTTTTTTTTTTGGGTTTTTTTTTTGGTTTGTGTGTACATTGAAAAATAAAAAAGGGTTCATCACTAATTTAAAGAAAGGAACTCCCGGTGCACCCTGGATTCGCAAAAATAGAACCAA
>Ga0116231_10000349_pt1 | contig 75212 bp, 70 predicted proteins | sample S1TSphgellanicum_2_FD_89695 | JGI IMG/M metagenome (GOLD analysis project Ga0116231, IMG submission 89695) | Host-associated microbial communities from peat moss isolated from Minnesota, USA - S1T2_Fd - Sphagnum magellanicum MG | ecosystem: Host-associated > Plants > Peat moss > Unclassified...
ACCCGCGCCAACAGCAGGGCCACGGGTTTGGGCCAGTCGGACACCTTAAGGCCCAGGGGACATTCGAAGGCCTGCAGGTATTGAACTGCGTCCCGGGCAGCCAGGGCCCAGCGCGCGCCGCCGGCCAGGGCGCGGGTCTTGGCGTAGGTCTCATTGTCGAGCTGCTCGCCGAGGGACCCTTTCGCCGGCGGCGGAGGCAGGATGAAGACAGAATTCGGAATACGGCCCTTGCCGAGATAGGGCTCTAACTTGGGCTGCGCCGCCGGCATGGGCGCAGAGGCAGGGGCCGCGGTTTGCGCATCGACGCCCCCCGCCGCCAAAAGGGCGGCGAGCCCACCCAGCAAAGCCATACGACCCACGACCGATCTCCCTTTTGTATTCAGCCCGTTCGGCCACGCCCGATAGGCGAGAAGCGGGCCCGAGGGAAGGTTCTGATCCGCCTCCCTTCCAGACCCGTTAGGCGAACAGTTTCTGCCAGCGCCGCTTCTCACGGCCCTTCCAGGCGCCGCGGTGGTAGGCGTCCGACGCGATCAAAGGCACCACGGTGGTGGCTTCGGCGAAGACCATCTGCTCGTGGGTTGTCTCCACCTTGCCCCAGGACGCGGCTTCCTTGAGGGTCGAGGACGAGCATGCGCCGTCGCGGACGTCCGCGACGGTGATCTGAACCGCGTACTTGTGCATCTCGGCCTCCACGCCGAGGATTTCGGCGCACACGACCGTGTCCTGGGCGAAGTTCTTAGGGACGCCGCCGCCGACCATGAAAAGGCCCGTCGTCCCGGCGGCGATCTTAATGTCGGTGAGCTCGCGGAAGTCCGCCACAGCGTCGATCATCAGATAAGGCGCCTTGGCCGCGGCCCGCTCTTTTTGGTGTTTCACCAGCCCAAATCCGGCGGAGGAATCGACAAAGGCCGGGCAGAAGATCGGCACGCCCTCCTCATACGCGGTCTGGATCAGCGAGCCGGGCTTTTTAGCATTGCCCTCAGAGAGCCACTTGCCCATCTCCCAGATGAACTCCCGGCTGGAATATCCCCGCGGCTCGAGGCGGTTGGCGATTTCAAGGATGGTGTGGTCACAGGTCTGCAACTCCTCCTCGTCGATATAGGTGTCGTAGATCCGGTCGATGTAGTTGGCGCGCAGGATGGTGTCGTCGACCGGGCCTGCCGCCTGATAGTGTTGGAAACCGAGGGCCTCGAAGAAATCCATGTCGACGATGGAGGCGCCGGTGGCCACGACCGCGTCGATCATCCCGAACTTCACCATGTCCCGGTAGACGTGCATGCAGCCGCCGGCCGAGGTCGAGCCGGCCAGGATGAGCCAGGGCGAACAGTCCTTGTCCTCAATCGCCATGGTGAGGATGTCGGCCGCTCTGGCGGTGTCTCTACTGGTGAAGCTCATCTTTCGCATGGCGTCGATCACCGGCCGGGCGTCGTAGCCGGTGATGTCGACATGCTCGACGACCTTGGAAAGCAGTTCGGCCTTGGTATTTGGAACAGGAGCGTTCATCGCTTGGGTTTCCCGTTGTGGTGAGCGCCCGTCGCTGGGAGAAGACCGCGCGGGACGGAGCGACCGCGGGGCCGAAACGAAACATCACGCCCACAATCGCGGGCGGCTGAGGCTTAAGACGGCCCCAGAGGTCGCGAACCTGGGACTTGGGGTCAAGCCCAAGGACGACGAAGTTTTTGTGTCCCTGGGTTAGCGCCGGCGCCGCCGCTGGCCGGCTCTTCCTTTAGGCCTGGAGAAGCGGACCACCTTGCGCGCATCCTCCTCCTCGACTTTGGGCAAGGGGATCATGCGTTTGGCGAGGCCGAACATCGAGGCCATGGGGGCGTCCTTCACCTCCACGGTCTCCGTATCGCCATACCCGTTGAAGCGGGTGTTCATGGCGACGCCGTAGGCGCCGATCATGCCGATTTCGATGTAGTCGCCCTCGTTCACATCTTCAGGCAGCCAGAAGGGACCGGGCAGGTGATCAATCGAATCGCAGGTCGGCCCATAGAACCGGAAGGGTTTCAGATCGGCTGAAGCCTCGCGATCGCTGACCAGCTTCACAGGGAAAGGCCATTTTACGTGGGCGGCGTCGAACAACGAACCGTAGGCGCCGTCGTTCAGATAGAGGGCGTCCGCCTTTTTCAGCTCGACCTTGCACAAGATGGAGGTGGATTCGGCCACCAAGGCTCTGCCGGGCTCGCACCAGAGCTCAGTGGTTTCGTGCACCATCATCTCGGCAAATCCGCGATGAATCGAATCGACATAATCTCCCATGTCGGGCGGGACCATGCCGGGATAGACCGACGGGAAGCCGCCGCCGACATCGACGATATCTGCAAACACGCCTGCGCGAACCAGGGCGCGCGAGGCCTGGGCCATGGCGGCCTGATAGGCTGTGGGCCGCATGCACTGGCTGCCGACGTGAAAGGAGACGCCCATGAGCCCAGGGGTGGCTCGGCGGGCGGCCATCAGAAGCGCGGGAGCCTGGTCGAGCTCGACGCCGAACTTGCCGCCCAGAGCATACTGGGCCCCTTCGGCGTTGACGGCTAGGCGCACGATCAGATCAAGGTCCTCGGCGTTGTCCGTGGCCTCAAGGATCTTGGCCAGCTCTTCGTGGGTATCGAGGGCGAAGGTGCGGACGCCGAATTCCCGATAGGCGCGCGCGATCGCCGCCCGGCTTTTGACCGGATGCATAAAAGAGAGCTTCGCCCCTGGGGCGGCCGACGCCACAAGTTCGATCTCGGGCATGGAGGCGACGTCGAACATGCGAACGCCCGAATCCCAAAGGGTTTTGATCACCCATGGCGAAGGGTTCGCCTTGACCGCGTATAAAACGTCGCCGTTAAAGTTCGTCTGGAACCAGGATGCCGCTACGGAGACGGCGCCAGGTCGCACGAGGGCGACAGGACGCTCGACGGACCGCTCACGGACCAGGTCCAGGGGAGACTGGTACGTGTCCAATTCACGTAACCCCCTGTAAATTGTTGACCCAGGCCGGCGTTAGCAGCACCCGCCCCCCGATATTTTGAGGCGCGGGCGGAACTCGGGTCCGCCGGAAGGCAGCGACATAGGGAAAAGCCCCACCCATGTAAAGCCGCGTTTCGGTTAATTTTTCCACAGCGGGGCCCTTGCACTATAAGGCCTCGGCCACAATGGAGGCGCTGGCCGACGTCTCCGGCTTCAAGGGGCCTTGCCGATCCGGCCTGGAGTTGAGGGCGCGCTCTTCGGCGGCTCAGGGCTAGCCGTCCTCGACGGGCTTGCGCCTTAGCCTCAGTCAGGGGTGCGCGTCCCACCCTCTCGCTCTTTTTTTGGTCTCGAAATCTCGCAGCTTATCGCCGCGCCGGGCTCCAACGCCTTCCGCGGCTCCGTGCGATCGCGTAATAGACCGTTCCGACGCCCGTCGGGGGGCGGGGAACGGGTTCCGACAGCATGGCCGCCGCGCTTGCCTTCCGCGCCCGCAACCTTTCCAAGACCTACGCCGATCGACGGGCGCTCGACGGGGTCAGTTTCGAGGTGCAGCGCGGCGAAATGGTCGCGCTGATCGGCCCGTCGGGCTCTGGCAAATCCACCCTCCTAAGGTCCCTCGCCGCCCTGGTCCTGGTCGACAAGGGGGGGCTGGTGGAGACGGCGGGCCTGCTCATCCAGGCTGACGGCAGGATCACCAACGGCGTCCGCCAGGCCCGCGCCCGCACGGGGTTCATCTTCCAGCAGTTCAATCTGGTCGGTCGACTTTCCTTGTTCGCAAATGTGATGGTGGGCACCCTCGCAAGCCTCCCGGGCTGGCGCGGGGTCCTTGGGCTCTGGCCGGAACAGGATCAACGCCGTGCGATGCAAGCCCTGGCCCGCGTCGGTGTCGCGGACTACGCCGGCCAGCGCGCCAACACCCTTTCCGGAGGGCAGCAACAGCGCGGCGCCATCGCCCGAACCCTGGTCCAGGGCGCGCAAAGCATCCTCGCCGACGAGCCGGTCGCCTCCTTAGACCCGGTGTCTGCGCGCAGGGTTATGGCGATCTTGGCCGAGCTCAATACCCGCGACGGTCTGACCGTTGTCGTGACCCTGCACCATGTGGAATACGCGATCCGATATTGCCGCCGGGTGATCGCCCTGAAGTCGGGCAAGATTGTCTATGATGGTCCGGTCGAGGGCCTCACTCGGCCGCTTCTGATCGACATCTATGGACCGGAGTTCGAGGACATTATGCCCGAAGGACAAACTGCATGATCGGCCGCCGCCCGTTACGCATCCTGATGGCGCTGATGGTCCTTGGCCTTGGCGCCTGTTCAAATCCTACCCCGCAGAGCGAGCAACCCCTCACCTTCTCGGTTCTGTCTGCGGAGGATCAGGCGGCCTTCGGCCCCCTGTGGCGGCCGATGCTCGACGATCTCAGCAAAGCGATCGGCCGCAAGGTGGAGGTGCGCTTTTCGTCGAGTTACGCGCTTTTGGTTGAGGCGATGGCGAACAACCAGACCCAGATCGGCTGGTTCTCCGCCGAGCCGGCCCTCGACGCCGTCACCCGGGCCGACGGCGAGGTTTTCGCGAGAACCGTCGACCTTGAAGGTCGCGACACCTATAGCTCGGTGATCATCGTCAACAAGGCCAGGGGCTTGACGCTGAACCGGATCCTTGCGTGCGATCACACGCTCAACTTCGGCATGGGGGACCCCAAGTCAACGTCGGGCACCTTGGCGCCGATGACCTATCTGTTCAGGCCAAGGGGCATCGATCCCAACACCTGCTTTAAGAGCGTTCGGTCCGCCGCACACTCGGCGAACCTGTTTGCGGTCGCGAACGGAGCGCTCGACGCCTCGACCAACAATTCCGTCGGGCTGGACTTCGCCCGTGTCGGAAACGATGCGGCTAAGGCGGCCTACGCCGCCCTGGACGTGGTCTGGACCTCCCCGCCTCTGCCGGAATCCGCCTTTGTCTACCGCAAGGACCTTGACCCGGCCCTCCGCCTGAAGATCAAGGACTTTTTCCTTCACTATGGCGTCGGAACCGGCCCCGAGGCGGACCGCCAGCGCGCCGTCATGAAGCCGCTCCACTACTCAGCCTTTCATCCTGCCGACGACAGTTATCTGGACCCGGTCCGCGTGATGGAAGCGACCAAATCCGCGCCCAAGCCCGCAGGTTGACCCAGAATTTGACATCGCGACCGTCCTCAAGGCGCACGGGCCCGGCTCCCGGGGCTAAGTCCAGGCAAGCTCGCCTGGACGCGGCTTTCGCACACCCTTCGCCCCCGAAGGGCGCCTGGGGCTTCGTCTGGTGTCGTCGATGAGCGCGGATCTTTCGCCGCCCCGCAAGTCCCTGTCCGGCCGTCTGGTCGACCTTGCGGTTTTCGGCGGGGTGGTTGTGGTGCTCGGCTTGACGGTTCACGCCGTGGAGCTTCGCCGCCTGCCCCTGGTGCTCTCGAATTCCGAGAAGATCGGGCGCTTCGCCAGCGGATTTCTCAAACCTGATTTTACGGAGTGGCGACTGTTCGTTGTGCAGATGGGGGTCACCCTGGCGATTGCGCTTTGGGGTACGGCCCTCGCCATCCTGATCGCCATTCCCCTCGGCGTCGCGGCGGCGCGCAATGTTACGCCGTGGTGGATCTGGCAGCCGGTTCGGCGGCTGCTCGACCTCATGCGCGCGGTGCCTGATCTTGTGGTCGGTTATCTCTTCATCGTCGCGGTCGGCCTTGGCCCCCTCACCGGCGTGCTGGCCCTGGCGATCAACACAGGCGGCGTGCTCGCCAAATTGTTCTCCGAGGCGGTCGAAGCGATCGATCCTGGGCCTGTGGAGGGCGTCCGGGCGGTCGGCGGCACGCGGCTGCAGGAGGTGGTCTGGGGCGTCCTGCCTCAGGTGGGCCCGCTTTGGACCTCCTACGCCCTTTACCGGTTCGAGAGCAGCGCCCGGTCCGCCACAGTGCTCGGCCTGATCGGCGCCGGCGGCATCGGACAACTTTTGTTCGATAGTCTGAACACCTACGCCTACGGGCAGGTGGCGGCGATCATCATCATCATCGTCGCTGCGGTCAGCCTGATCGACCTTCTGTCTCAGGTCCTGAGAAGCCGGCTTCTCTGATCCATGTCGGCGCCGCACCCGCTCGACCGTCCGGTTTGGTCGGCCCTCAACTCGGGCTGGAAGCCTGTTTCCCTCGGCGACGACCGCGCACGCCGGCTCGCTCCGGAATATGGCCCCTTCGCCGCCTCCGCCGACGTCTCTCAGGAGAGTTTGGCCGCCCTTGCGGCGCTGGAGACCCCTGAGGACATGCTGGTCCGGCTCGAAGCGGACGAGCATCCCATCCCTTGCGGCCTGAACGCCGCCGTATCGGCCGAGGCGGTCCAGATGGTTTGCTCGGCCGTCACCCCCGGAGAGGCCGAGTTCAGCGCCCAGGCCCTCGGCGACGCGGACGCGCCGGAGATGCTGGCCTTGGCCCGGCTGGTCAAACCCGGGCCGTTCGCAGCGCGCACCAACCGGCTTGGCGGCTTCATCGGCGTGAGGGCCGAGGGGCGGCTCGTGGCCATGGCGGGAGAGCGGATCAAGGTGAACGGTTTTGTGGAGGTGTCGGGCGTCTGCACCCACCCTGATGTTCGTGGCCGCGGCTACGCCGCCGGCCTGATGCGCCAGGTCGCCCGCGCGATCTTGAACCGGGGGGAGATCCCTTTTCTGCACGCCTATGCCGACAATGATGGCGCCATCGCGCTTTACCAGCGTCTGGGCTTTCGGCGCAGACGCCCTATCCAGGTGACGATGCTGACGCGGGCGCGTACCGGCTGACCCCTCTAAGCTCGATCCCGCGAGCGCTTCACCGGCCTACGCGAACAGAAGCCGCGGATCAGGCCATGCAAACCTTATGGCTGGAGCCTGGCCGCCGCCCGGATTGTCGTGCAGGGCGCGCTCGACGCTTTGGCCTCCCATGCGGCGGTAGAAGGCTATGGCCGGCGCGTTGGTTTCGTAGACCCAAAGATAGAGGCCCTCGTGAGGCCGGGTCTCGCTGACCCACTGCGCGGCAGAGTTCAGGAGGCGTGCGCCAAGGCCCCTACCTTGGGCGATCGTCGCGACGTGAAGATTGTCCACCAACGCCCCCCACCGCTCGTCTTCGCCGAGGAAGGTGCAGATGAACCCCGCTGGCCGTTCGTCGAGAACTCCGATCGTGACCTTCTGGGCTTTGTGTGCAGCGCCAAGCCGTTGGCTCCAGGTCCGCAGGCGGTCCGCCTCGATCCCGCCCGCCAGGAATTCCGCCGTCAGGATGGCGGCGTAGGCGGTGCGCCAGCTTTCGGTGTGGAGGCGGGCGATCAGCTCCACATCGTCCACGCCAGCCTCGCGAAGGCGTATCATCGGATCGGGTCCTTGAACCCTAAGCCCCGAGGTCTAGCCCCGGCGACGGTTGGGTCGCGCGGCGACGGAAGCGGGCCAGGCGGCGCAGGCGTTTCCAAAGCCGGGTTTTCTGCGGTTCAGGATAGGGCTCGAGGTTGGCGACGAACTGCTCGGCCGCTGCGCGCCATGAGAAGCCTTCAGCAAACCGGCGCACGGCCTGACGGTCGATCTGCAGGCACTCCAAGCAGGCCTTGGCGAGGTCTTCATCGCAGACTCCGGCGCCCGAGCCTGGGATCAGATCGATCGGACCTGGCGCCGGATACGCCGCCACAGGGGCGCCTGTCGCCATAGCTTCCAGGATCACAAGGCCGAATGTATCGGTGAGCGAAGGGAAGACGAAGACATCGGACCAGGCAAAGTAGGCGGCCAGCGCCTCGCCGAACCGGGCCCCGGTGAACACCACATCGGGATACTGAACCGAAAGCTCCTCACGCGAGGGGCCATCGCCCACCACGACCTTGGATCCCGGCAGATCGAGCTTGATGAAGGCCTCGATATTCTTCTCGACCGCCACCCGGCCGACGTTGAGAAAGATGGGGCGCGGCAGGTCCACAAGTTCCGGCGGCTGCGGCCAGCCGGGCGGCGAGCCTTCCCCGGGCCGCATCCTAAACACCTCGGTGTCGACCCCGCGCGACCAGTAGGAGAGGTTGCGAAAGCCGTGCCGCTCAAGCTCCTCGCGCATGGTCGGCGTGGCGACCATCACCCGGCCGGATGGCTTGTGGAACCATTTCATATAGGCGTAACCCGCGGCCGTCGGCACGGGAAAGCGGGCTGAGATGTATTCGGGAAACCGCGTATGATAGCTTGTGGTGAACGGCAGCTTCCACTCCAGACAAAGGCGGCGCGCGGCCAGCCCGACGGGGCCTTCGGTTGCAATGTGGATCGCTTCGGGCTCAAACGCGCGGAACCGGTCCTGCATGGGCTCATAGGCTCCGAGCGCGAGCTTGATCTCCGGATAGGTCGGCATCGGCAGCGTCGGGAACTGATCGGGAGAGATGACCTCGACGATATGACCCATAGCCCGCATCTCGGCCACGGTCCGCGTCAGGGTGCGGACAACCCCGTTCACCTGCGGCTCCCAGGCGTCGGTGGCGATCAGGATCCGCATCAGGCGGCGGCGACCCCAGGCTCGGGCATGGGCGCAGCCGACGGCAGGGCGGCCGGCGGGGTTCTGACCTCGGAGGCGGCGCGATCGAGCATGGACCAGGCGCGCAGCTTGGCCCATTCCAGGATCTCAAGCGTCCCGTCAAAATGTTCGACCAGCGCGGTGCAGCTCTCCACCCAGTCGCCGTCGTTCACATAATCAATGCCGTCGATCTTACGCATTTCAGCATGATGAATATGCCCACAGATCACGCCATCGACGCCGCGCCGCTGAGCTTCGCGGGCGACGGCGACTTCGAAGTTCTCGATGAACTGCAGCGCGTTCTTCACCTTGACCTTCACTAAGGCCGATAGGCTCCAGTATCCGAAACCCATCCGTCTACGGATCAGGTTCCATGCCGTGTTGGCCCCCAGCAAGGCCCTATAAGCCCAATCGCCCAGGAAGGCGAGCCACTTCGCGTGCTCGACCACCCCGTCGAATTCGTCCCCATGCAGCACCAGATAACGTTTGCCGTCGGCGGTTTGGTGGATCGCGTCGCGCGCCACGATCACGCCGCCGAAGTGCACGCCGCAGAAGTCTCGCGCCCGATCGTCGTGATTGCCGGGGATGTAGATGACCTGCACGCCCTTGCGCGCCATCCGCAGCACCTTCTGCACCACATCGTTGTGGGCTTGGGGCCAATGCCAGCCGCCGGCTTTCATCTTCCAGCCGTCGATGATGTCGCCGACAAGATAGAGGGTTTCGCAGTCCATCGACTTTATGAAATCGAGGAGGAGCTCGGCCTGACAGCCGCGCGTGCCGAGGTGGACGTCGGAGATGAACACCGTCCGATAGCGCTTGATCGCTTCAGGCTGCATGCTCGGCCCCCCGGTCCAAGATGGCGGTCAATCGGCGCCCGCTAAGCTGATTGCATGACGAGGGCATGACGCCTTGCGCGGCATTTGCGCCGTACGCGTGTGCAGTGCACAAAAAAATCGGGGCCCGCCCTATGACGGCCGAGCGCCCGCGCTTATCTGCGGGCGAGCCGCAAAGCTTTCCTTTCTCTTTCCTATTCTAAAGTGCCCGATCCCACACGTCAGATCCGTTCCGTCCCCGATACGCCCAAGAGCCGCCGGACGCGCGCGCGCATCCTCGACGTCGCCATGCGGCTGTTCGGCGAAATCGGCTACGCGGGCGCCACGAACGCCCGCATCGCTGAGGCGGCCAACCTTACGCGGGGCGCCATGCTCTATCATTTTCCTGACCGGGAGAGTCTGGTCGAGGCTGCTGTGGCCTACATCCAGCAATCCCGCCTCCAGTTGTTGCAGTCCGCCGCCGAATCCGCGCCCCGAGGCCCTGATCGCACCGACCACGCCATCGACGCCTACTGGCGTGTGCTGCACGAACCGTCGTTTGTGGCCTTTGCTGAGCTCGAGCGGGCCGCGCGGACCGACCCTCTGGTCCGTGCGAGGGTCGCGGAGGCTCAAGCCGTGTTCGACCGCGCCGAGATCGGCGACCATCTGTTCGACCTCGTGCAAGGGGGGGTCGGCGCGCGCTTGCAGGCCGGACGCGACCTCGCCCGTTTCATGCTCGAGGGCCTTGCGCAGGCGCGACTGGCGTACGATTCCGAAGCGCGGACCGCCAATCTTCTGGCCGTCATTAAACGCGCTGCGCGTATGCTGAACCGAAAGGGCTCAGAGCAGGATCTCTGGCCCGAGGCTTGAAGACAGATCCGGGAGATCGCGATGACCGCCTATGCCGTGATGATCCGCGAGACGATGAAAGATGAAGAAGAATTTGGCATTTACGCCAAGCTCGCGCGCGAGGCCCGCGGCGCTCACCCGCCAAAGGCCCTGGCCTTCTACGGCCCCCATCAGGTGGCCGAGGGCGACGACGCTGAGGGCGTGGTCCTGCTTGAGTTTCCGGATATGGCCGCCGCCCGCGCCTGGTACGACAGTCCCGCATACCAGGCCGCCAAAGCCCACCGGGTGAAGGCCGCAGACTATCGCGTCATCTTCGTCGAAGGGGTGAGCTGATCGTCAGAGCCCTGAGGCCGGCGCGCGCGGTCGGCCGCCGGCCGGCGTCCGGGCGCGGTCCCCTCTCCACCCCCGGCGACCTTAGGCTTTCCCCTCCGCCGGCCGGATTTGAAAGCCGGTCCAATCGAACGCCGATCTGGCGACCACGTCTCAGCGAAGCGCCCTAAGCGCCGCCATGCGCCCTTGAGAGGGCCAAGCTGACCGCAGCGCCCTGACAACGGCTAGGGTTGTGGGCTATGAACGGTTATGACCCCTGACGGAAAGATCGATCTCGACGCCCTCACGGGCCGGCTTCAGTCCCTCTACGACCAATCCGTCAAAAATCTGCGCAGCGGTCTTGGCGCCTATCTTCAAAACGGCGAGCGTCCCGACCCCAAGGCCCGGGCGCGCGGCGCCTTCGCCTATCCGGAGCTGCGCCTGCGCTACGCGCCGGACGGGCCGGTTCCGAGGGTCGGCCGCGCGTTCGGCATCATCCGCGAGCCGGGCCTATACGCCACGACCGTCACCCGGCCGGAGATTTTCGCCGCTTATATCCGCGAGCAGCTGGAGCTTTTGATCCGTGACTACGATGTAGAGGTGGAGGTCGGCCTCTCATCCACGGAGATTCCCTATCCTTATGTGCTCGACGGCGCTGAAGATCTTCAGCTCGACGGGGCGCAGAGCGAGGACATCGCCCGGTGGTTCCCGGCCGCCGAGCTCTCCAGGATCGGCGACGGGGTGGTGGACGGGGTGTTCGAGCCTCTGCTCGACCGGGTCCGGCCGCTCTCTCTGTTCGACGCGCCCCGGGTAGATTTCTCCCTCGCCCGGATCAAGCACTACTCTGGCACGCCGCCCGAGCATGTTCAGCAGTATGTCCTCTTCACCAACTACACGCGCTATGTGGACGAGTTCGTCCGCTTTGGCCTCGCCGAACTCGGCCAGGGGGTTTACACCGCCCTTTCCGCTCCCGGCGTTGTGGTCACCCGAGACACCCCGAACCCGGCCGAAGCGCTCGAGCAGTCCAACTGGCGCTCGCGCCAAATGCCCGCCTACCATCTTATGGCCGAGGGCGGACACGGCATCACCCTCGTCAACATCGGCGTCGGTCCGTCGAACGCCAAGACCATTACCGACCACCTGGCTGTGCTGCGGCCCCAGGCCTGGCTGATGATCGGCCACTGCGGCGGCCTTCGGCCGAGCCAGACGATTGGCGATTATGTCCTGGCCCACGCCTACCTGCGCGATGATCATGTGCTCGACGACGTATTGCCGATCGAAATCCCGATCCCGCCGATCGCGGAGGTTCAGCAAGCCCTCGTCCGCGGCGCGGAGATCGTTTCGGGCGAGACCGGGGACGCCCTTAAGCGGCGCTTGCGCACAGGGACTGTGGTGACGACGGACGATCGCAACTGGGAGCTTCGCTACACCTCCTCGGCCTTGCGCTTCAATCAGAGCCGCGCCGTCGCCATCGACATGGAGTCCGCGACGATCGCCGCCCAGGGCTATCGGTTCCGTGTGCCTTACGGCACCCTCCTCTGCGTTTCAGACAAGCCCCTGCACGGCGAGATCAAGCTGCCCGGCCAGGCGAACACCTTCTATGAGCGGGCCATCTCTCAGCACCTACGGATCGGCATGGCGGCTGTGGAGGCCCTTCGCGGACAGGGCGCGCGGCTGCACTCGCGAAAACTCCGCGCCTTTGACGAGCCCCCGTTCCGCTAGGCGGGGCCGCCTGCCGGTTCAGTGGCGATTAGCGCCCTTGCGCCTTGGCCCGCCACACCGCAAGGTTTACCCATGCGCCGTCGACTGATCCTGATCGCCCTTCTCTTCGCCGCCGGAACCGCTCTGGCGGACCCAACGGAGAAAAAGAAGGGCGGGGGGGCGAGCTTCATCCAGCTGCCGACCCTCACCGCCACCATACTGCGCGCTGATCGCCAGTATGGCGTCATGACCGTGGAGGTCGGGGTCGATGTGCCGGATGCGGGGCTGAGAAAGCGCGCCGAACAGTCCGTGCCTTTGCTCCGCGACGCCTTCTTGCGGGAAATGTTGGTGTACGCGCCCACTATCCCGCCGGGCGGCGCGCCCAATCCCGACATCATCTCGACCCAGCTTCAGCGGGCTGCGGACCGCACCCTGGGTCGGCCAGGCTCTAGGGTTCTGATCGGAAGCATCCTGACCAACTAAGGGGCCAGCGGCGACGATATCACCATATATTGTGGACTTGAGAAAGATTGACCCCACATCGTGTAAATCTGCTGCTAACCTTCCTCCCCACACCGTGACGGCTCGCGATTCGAAGGGTGATTTTATGGCTGCTCCCCATCTGAACCTGCCGGGCCTGCTTACCCCTTCGTTCGCCTATAAACCCTTCCGATATCCGTGGGCGTACGACTTCTGGAAGAAACAGCAGCAGGTGCATTGGATGCCCGAGGAGGTGCCCCTCGGCGAGGATTGCAAGGATTGGGCGACCAAACTGAATGACAAGGAGCGCAATCTTCTAACCCAGATCTTTCGCTTCTTCACCCAATCGGATGTCGAGGTGAACGACAACTACATGGAGCGTTACGCGCGGGTGTTCAAACCCACGGAAGTCAAGATGATGCTAAGCGCTTTTAGCAACATGGAGACCATTCACATCGCCGCCTACGCCCTCCTCCTCGAAACCATCGGCATGCCGGAGGCGGAATTCTCCGCCTTTCTCGAATATGAGGCGATGAAGGCCAAGCACGACTACATGCAGACCTTCGGCGTCGCCAACAACGCCGACATCGCTCGCACCTTGGCTATGTTCGGCGCCTTTACCGAGGGCCTTCAGCTGTTCGCGAGCTTCGCCATGCTGATGAATTTCCCGCGGTTCAACAAGATGAAGGGCATGGGCCAGATCGTGAGCTGGTCGGTGCGCGACGAAAGTCTGCATTGCGAGGGCATGATCAAGCTCTATCACGCCTTCGCCAAGGAGACCGGGTGCGTCACCAAGAGCGTCGGCGATGACATCATCGAGAACTGCCGCACCGTGGTCGCGCTCGAGGATAAATTCATCGACCTGGCCTTTGAAGCGGGCGAGGTGCAAGGCATGACGCCGCAGGACATCAAGACCTATATCCGGTTCATCGCCGACTGGCGCCTGCGCCAGCTGCAGCTTCCGGAACTGTTCGGGGTCAAAGAGAACCCGCTTCCCTGGTTGCAATCCATGCTGTCGGGCGTCGAGCACGCCAATTTCTTCGAAGCGCGCGCAACCGAATACTCCAAAGCCGCCACCCGGGGTCAATGGCATGGCGCAGACGGGGTCTGGACCAGCTTCGACGCGCTGATGGCCAAACGGGCGGAGACCAGCCTGCCGGCGGAATAGGCGCTAGGACGGCCGGGCAGAGTTGGCGACGCCGAGGGCGTAAAGTGCGAGGCGTCGGTGTCGGGCTCAAGGCTTTTGTCGTTCAGCCGTTGAAGGCCTCGGCCGATCCGCCCTCGAGGAGCCTTAGCGCGGGGCCGGGCCCGCACCGCTCATCGTGCGGCTGTTGGCCTGGACAGCGGCCGGGGCGGCGTCGCTCGGGGTGTGAGCGTGAGTTGCAAGGATCACGCCGAACGCCCCGACCACCAAAATCAGCGAAACGATCAGGACAGCCAGGACGTGAAAACCACGCCGTCCCTGCTTGGCGCGCATTTCCGTAATGGCCTCGCCCTCGGCGTTCGGGGCAGCGGAAAGCGACGTTGATGGTTCGAGCATGGCCGGTCCTCCGGCTGATCAACGTGTCCGCGCCAGGGCTGTTCCTATCGATATCGCACGGCGAGCCTGCGACACGGGCGGCCCCTAAATCCAGGTCCGAACGTTTTTTGACCGCCCCTGGAACCGGTCCGGTCTTATAAAGTTATGCTGAATGCGGAGGCGGCGACGCCCCCCCGACATAGGCCGACACATTCGGCCTGCCGCCTCCGCACCCTCTCCAGGCGACATCGCGCACCGCGCCTGACCCGCTTGGCGGGGATCAGACCGAGGGGGCTGTCCCTGCGGTCCTTGGACCCTCATGACTTCACGTCTTTGGCGAGCCATCTTCCCAGAAGTAGGCCCTGCGGGAAGGGTCATAGTAGTAGTACCTCTTTCGCCTCTGATCGAAGTACTGACGATGGCTGGCGGCTATGCGTACGGTCGGCCGCGCGGCGTCTGAGGGTGCGCCCGACCCTTTCGCTTCAGAGACGCCTTGAGGGGCGACAACCGCGCCGTTGGGCCGGATCTGATAGCCGGCCGGCGGAGGTTGGGGCGGCGGGGGTATCCTTTGGGGATGCGGAAGCATCCCGGCGCATCCGCTCAGCAGGGCGGCCAACGCCGCAACTGCAGCCGTGCGTCTCCTTCCGCTTTGCGCCGCACCTAAGCGCCAAACACCCATGGATATCCCCTTGCAACGCCGCTGCAACGTGGCCGCAAGGTCACGGTTCCCGTCAAGCCCCCGCGTCGACGGAACAGGGTAATCGCCATAACCGTTTGCGATCCGAACCCGCTCGGCGCCTTCGCAAGAGGCGAGCGAGCACAGACATGTCGGACGAGGCCGCCCTTTTGACCCACGCCCTGCCGCCGCTGTCACTGTCGCCCGCGCCGGCGGCGCGGGCGCGGATCCGCCGGGTTGAGGCCGTCGTCAATCCCCTTTCGGGCGGGGTCGGCCCGGGCGCGGCGGAGAAGCTGGAGCGACTTCTGGCCGCCCACGGGTATGGCGCGCGTGTCTGCGAGGCTGACCCGCGGGATCTGGCGTGCGCGGTTCGCAAGGCGGTTGACCTCGCCCCTGACCTGGTGGTGATTTTGGCGGGCGACGGCACAGCGGCCATGGCGGCGCGGCGCGCCGGCCCTCGGGGGCCTTTGATCGCGCCTTTGGCCGGCGGTACGATGAACATGCTTCCCCATGCCCTCTATGGTCCATTAGGCTGGAGCGAGGCGTTGGAGGCGACGCTTGAAGCCGGCGAGGAGCGTTGGGTGTCGGGGGGCGAAGTGGATAGTCATCCCTTTTATGTCGCCGCCATCCTCGGGGCCCCGACGCTCTGGGCGCGGGCTCGTGAGGCGATGCGAAAAGGACGTTTTGACCTTGCCTTGGCCCGCGCGCGGACGGCCCTCAGCCGCACCTTCAGCGGTCCGCTGACCTATCATCTTGATAACGGCGTCGAAGGCAGCGCAGAGGCTCTGGCGCTGCTCTGTCCCCTCGTGTCCCGGCGGATGCATGAGGAGACGGCCCTTGAGGCCGCGGCGCTTGACGTCAGGAACGCAGCGGAGACCTTTCGCCTTGGGCTCAACGCCCTCACCGGCGACTGGCGCAATGATCCGGCCGTCAAACTCCACAGGGTCACAGGTGTGGAAGCGCGGGCGCGCGGCTCGATCCCGGCCATGTTGGACGGGGAGCCCATGCGATTGGCGTCGGAGGTTTCAGTGCGCTTTGTCCCGAGGGCTTTTCGCGCTCTGGTCCCCGCGGCGCCGCCCGCCTGATGGCGCGGATCCTTCAGTTCAGCGACGTCCATTTCGGGGGTGAAAACACAGGGGCCACGGAGGCGGCCTTGCGCTATGCAGAGGCTGACAAACCTGACCTGATCCTGGTTACGGGCGACCTGACGCTCAACGGTCTGCCCCGAGAGTTCAAGGCCGCGCAGGCGTGGCTCAGACGGATGCCAGGGCCTTGGCTGGCCACGCCCGGCAATCATGACACGCCCTACTGGAACCTCATCTTGCGGGCGCTAACCCCCTTCGCGCGCTATGGCCGCTTTATCGGACCCGCCTTTGGGGAGGCGGCGTCGGCCGAAGGCCTTGTGGTGCAGACTGTCACCACTGCGAGGGGCGCACAGCCGCGACTCGACTGGTCCAAGGGCGCCATCAACCTGGAGGCCTGTCATCAGACCGTGACGCGATTTCGCGCCGCGCCCCCTCATGCCCTTCGGGTAGTCGCCTGCCATCATCCTTTGATTGAAGCGACGGGCGCGCCGGTGACGGGCGGGGTCTATCGCGGCGACGAGGCGGCGGCGATCTTGGCCCATGGAGGGGTGGACGCCATTCTCACCGGCCATGTCCATAACCCGTTTGCGGCGCCCCTGGTCTGCGCAGACGGCAAGACCTACACCATCGGCGCCGGCACCTTATCGCTGCGCCTTAGGGGCACACCCCCGGGCTTCAACCGTATAACAGCGACGACAGACACCTTGACGGTTGAGGCCCTGGGATGGTCCGGGTCGCACTTCGAGCCCTATCGCACCTGGGCCTTGCCGCGCAGGGCGGCTGGATGAAAGGCGGCGCGCCCAAAAGGGCGCGCCGCAGCAAGACGACAGGATCGGGTGAAACCCGAGGCTCGTTAGATCCTGGCCCCGCGAAACAGGTGCGCCACCAAAGAGATGACGAACAGCACCACAAACACGAGAAATAACAGCTTGGCGATGCCGGCCGCTGCGCCGGCAATGCCGATGAAACCGAGGGCGCCGGCGATCAACGCCACCACCAGGAAGATCAATGCCCATTGAAGCATGGCGATAACTCCAGACCGCGAGCCCCGGGACCGGCCACGCAGAGGATCAAAGGCCGTTAGCGAAATATCCGAAAATCTGGCGGTCCCGCGCCATATTCCCGTTGTCGATCAAACGGTTCTCGGCCAAATCCGTTCCACGGTGGAGCTACCCCGCCCTCAAGCCGCCGCCTGCATGGGCTCAGGATACCGGTAGCCGCCGGGCCGTCCGCTCTTGGAGACCTCAAACTGTCCGGCCGCGAACTTCCAGTTCGCAAGGCTGTCGAACCAGCCTTTGAGGAAGGTTTCCCGATCTTGCTGATAGTCGAGGTAATAGGCGTGCTCCCACACATCGACGACGAGGATCGGGGTCGTGCCTTCGCGATCGGCGAGGGTTTCTGCGTCGTGCGTGGAGATCACTTTGAGGTGACCGCCCTCCGACACCAACCAGGCCCAGCCGGACGCGAAATGGCCGACGCCTTCGGCGACCAGGGCTGTCTTCAGGCCCTCGACGCTCCCGAACGCCTCGGTGATGGCCGCGGCGAGCTCGCCGTCTGGGGTCTGACCGCCGGGCGCCATGGATTCCCAGAAGAAGCCGTGATTCCACGCCTGGGCGCTGTTGTTGAAAAGCTTAATATCCTTGGCTTCGCGCGCCTCGGCAATCACCGCCTCAAGCGACGCCGTCGCCAACTGGGGCCGGTCTTTCAAGAGGGCGTTGGTCGTATCCACATACTTGGCGTGGTGCTTATCGTGATGGTGGTGCAGCGTCTTGTCCGACATCGTCGGCGACAAGGCCTCATAGGGGTAGGGAAGGTTTGGGAGGGTGAACACGGCGGGTCCTTTCAAACACGCGCCGGCCCCGCTCGCCCCTTACAGGGGCCAAGGCCGCGCCTTGCCCCAACGGCCGACCCCTAATTACGGTTGCGGGAGGGCGTGGTGAAAGCGCGAAGAACTGCGGTCACAAGGGCGGGATTGGCGAAGGCGGCGAGCCCTGCAGCCAGCCCCACCCCGACCGCCGCGATCGGATGGCTTCGGGCGAGATCGAGGGCCTGGTCGGCCAGGGTCGGCGGCGGGGTGTTCTTCGGCTTGGGGCGCGCTTTTGGCAGCTTGATGCTGGCGTAGGCCGTCAGGGCGGCCACGAGGGCGATCAGGGCGGCCAGACCAAAGACGATCGCCCCTGCGCCTGCTGGCGGGACGACCATCAAAAGAAGGGTGTAGGCGGTAAGACAGACGGCCACCACCGCACACCCCGCCGCCGCCATGAGGGCGGCGATGCAGGCCGCAGCCGCCATCACCCGTCGAAAGATCAACGACGCGAACCGCTGAGCAGCATGCCAAGGAGAAACCCCACCCCGACGGCGACAAGGGTGGAGGTCAGCGGCCGCTCGGAAACCTGCTCCTTCACGTAGACCCGGGCGTTCTCGATCTGCGCCTCGGCCAGTTCTCGGGCGATGTCGAGCTGTTCCTGCGCCAGCTGGCGGGCTGTCTCGAGCTGCTCGGCGGCCTGGGTCCGCACGGTATCGACCTGCTCATTGACGACCTTCCTCGCGCGCTTGGCCACCTCCGGCGCAGCGGCGCGGCCGGACTTGACCGTCTTTTTCGCGTCACGAACGGTGACCTTTGCGTCAGCGATGGTCCGTTTGGCGCTTTTGATCACAGGATCCAGGGGATCAGCAGGGGTGTCGGTCATTGAGAGGCTCCTCACGCTAGATTAAGCGCACAAGATCGAACGTAAAGCTAAGCTTGCAGTTCCTGCCCGCCTAATCTGCGATCGCCAGCTTAAGCGGCGGCGCGGCCGAGTCCGGGATGGAAGAACAGGGCCTGACCGATCGCCGCCTTCACGGTCTCCGGTTGGAAGGGCTTGGTGATCAGGAAGGTCGGCTCCGGACGCTCGCCGGTCAGGAGCCGCTCCGGGAAGGCGGTGATGAAGATGACTGGCACGTTGAAGCGTCCCAGGATGTCCTTGACCGCATCGATGCCAGACGATCCGTCGGCGAGTTGGATGTCGGCAAGCACCAGGCCCGGCCGATGGCGGGCCACGGCCTCTAAAGCTTCCGCGCGGGTCGCCGCGATGTCGACCACCCGATGTCCAAGCTCTTTTACCAAAGCTTCGATGTCCGCGGCGATCACCGGTTCGTCCTCGATGATCAGGACGTCGGTCGCCAGTTCGGCGTCGATCTCGGCCTGGGCGGCGGCGATCAGCACTTCTATATCTGTGGCTGAGGTATCGAGGATTTCAGCGGCCTCTGACGGGTTGAACCCTTCAAGGGCGGTCAGGAGAAACGCCTGGCGTGAGCGCGGGGGGATCCGCATCAGCCGCTGAGCCGGATCGGTTCCGCTCGGCCCCTCCTCGGTCGGCTCGAGCTTGGCGCCCGTGCCGCCCCAGATCGTGTGAAACACGTGATAGAGGGCGACGCGCGGCGTGAGGTGGGGCGGAAGGGAAGCCTCGCCGGCGGCGAGGGCCTCCAAAGAGGCGCGGACATAGGCGTCGCCGGCGGCCTGCTCGCCGGTCAGGGCGCGCGCATAGCGACGAACGTACGGCAAATGCGGTGCAAGGCGATCCAGAAGACCCATGGTTATTCCCGAGGTTGGATTTGTGACGCACCCTGGCGTCGGGTTGGAACGCCGGATCGCCTGCCAAGGTTCCCCAGCTTTGTTGTTGCCGTATATAGTGAACAATGGAACCCGAAAAACTCACCTACGTTATGGGTTCCGGACCCGCAGGGGGGCCTGCGAAGCAAAACGGCGCATGGGGCTGATGGCCAAGGATTTCGACAAACCCAAGGGAGCCGACCTCGAGGAGGCTCGCCTTCGCCAGCAAGCCATCGGCGTGAAGCTGAGACAAATGTTCGATGATGTGGTCAACGAACCTGTGCCGGACGAGTTCCTCGACATTTTGCGCCGGGCCGACGCACGCGCGGGCGGGAAAGAGTAATGGTCGAGCGCACGGCGATGGACCAAGGGTCCGAAAATGTGTTCAAGCGCGATCTGGTTGCGCTCATTCCCCACCTTCGCGCCTTCGCCCGCACCCTTTGCGGCGACGCCGCCGCAGCGGACGACCTGGCTCAGGACACGGTGATGAAGGCCTGGGACGCCCGCTCGAGCTATCAGATGGGCACCAATATGAAGGCCTGGACCTTCATGATTCTGCGCAATCAGTTCTATTCGGAAAAGCGCCGGTCTTGGCGCCAGACCCAGCTGGACCAGGAGGCGGCTGAACGCACGCTTGTGGCCACCGACGATCCCGCCTCGCCGCTGGCGCTCGATGAGCTGCGCCAGGCTCTGACCATGCTTCCGACCGAACAACGCGAGGCGTTGATCCTGGTGGGCGCCGGGGGTTTCGCCTATGAGGAGGCGGCTGACATCTGCGGGTGCGCTGTCGGCACCGTTAAAAGCCGGGTCAGCCGGGCGCGGCGCGCCCTGCAGGCCATTCTCGAGGACGGCGCCTATGATCGTGACGGGCGTCCTGCGAGCGAGGCCATGCGATCGATTCTTTCCGACGCGGAGCGGCTGAGCCAATCAAGGTGAACCCATCAAGGTGAGCCAGCCAAGTTGAGCCGACCCACAGCCTGGCCCGGACGCCGGGGCGTCGCCTCCGGCGACGTCCTAAGGCGGCCGTGGCGGATGAGCATCCGGTTTCGGCTGGGACTTGCGGTGGCCATCGCCCTCTCGCCGATTCTGGCGCTGGGGGTGCTCCAGGCCGTTGTGGGATATACCCAGGTCAGCCAGCAGAGGCGCGAGGAGCTTACCCAGGCGGCTTTGCGCAGCGCGTCGGCCGCGCGGGCGCGGCTGCACGCCGCGACGGTTCTGCTCGAAAACGTTTCTCCGGCGACGATGGGTGTGGAATGCGCGCCGCGCCTGACCCAGCTGATGGACCGATCGCAGGGGTATGAGAACTTCATCCGCTTCAATGCCGAGGGCCGGGTCCAATGCGCCGCCGCGGCCGTGCATCCGGGGATTTCGGTCACCGGTCAGTCCTGGTTCGACCAGCTGAAGCGGGGCGAGAATGTTGCGGTGCAGAGCGAGCCTGCAGGGCCCTATGCTCCAACACCCTCTCTGGTGGCCGGCATGCGCACGGCCGATGATCACGGCGTGTTCGCCGGCGCTTTGGTCGCGGTCCTGTCTGTCGACAGCCTGAGGCCCGACCTCTCCGATGCGTCCCTCGCCGACGGTGCGGAGGTGGCCCTTTTGGACCGCGCGGGACGTATCGCCGCCACGACGCAGGGCGCCGCGTTCGCGCCGCCGCCGCAGGGCTGGCTTAAGCGCGCGGTCGAGCGGCGCGGCATGATGTTCACGGCGCGCGATCCGCGCGGCGTTGAGCGCGTCCACGCCATCGCGCCCCTGGTCGCCGATGATCTGTTCGTGGAGCTCTCAGCGCCGTCGTCTGGCATTTTGACGTGGGCGCGGCTCAACGCCTTATCGGGCGTGGTGCTGCCGCTCCTGGCCTGGGTCTGCGCCTGGGCGGCGGTCTGGATGGTGGCCGACCGGGTGGTGATCCGTTGGCTCAGTTACCTCGATCGGATCGCTGCGATCTACGCGCGGGGCCGATTCTCGGTCCGGCCCGTCCAGGCCGAGGGCGCGCCGCAGGAATTCCGCGACCTTGCCATGACCCTCGACGGGATGGCCGACGCCATTGTGGCGCGAGACCTGTCCCTGCGCGAATCCCTCGCCCAGAAGGACACCATGATGCGTGAGATCCATCACCGGGTGAAAAATAATCTCCAGGTGATTACGTCTCTGCTCAATATGCAGCAACGGGCCCTCACCGACCCGGCCGCCCGCGAGGCGATGAGCGACACGCGCCAGAGGATCACCGCCCTGGCCCTGATCTATCGCGCCCTCTACCAGTCGCCAGACCTGCGTTCGGTGGACGTGCGCCAGTTCCTCGAAGAGCTGGTCGCGCAGCTATCGGTCGGCGAGGGTGGTCGACCGTCAGCCATCCGCACTGACCTAGAGGCCGATGACCTGGAGATCGACCCCGACAAGCTGCCGCCTTTGGCTCTCTTTGCTGTCGAGGCCATAACAAACGCCAGAAAGCACGCCTTCGGCCCCGATGGCGGTCGCATTCGCGTTCGCTTCTCAGTGGCGCCCGATGAGGTCGTCCTAGACGTTGTCGACGACGGGAAGGGCGTGCCGGCCGACGCGTCCTCAACGGGGGTCGGGCGGACCTTGATGAACGCCTTCGCCCGCCAGCTCAGAGGTGAGATGACCTTGACCACCCCGGAGGGCGGCGGCGCCCATGTTCGTCTGGCCTTCCCACCGCCCGAACCGCCCCGCGCCGATCCTCAGCCGTTCCAGCTCTCCGCGTCGAGGAACCTTTAAGACGCGTCCGCGTTAAGGCTGGGCCATTCAGGGGAGACACCAAATGCGCAAGATTTTCGTTCTACTGGCCGCTACGGCCGCCCTGGCTGTCGCCGCCTGCAATACGATCGAAGGCGCTGGCCGCGATGTGTCGGCGGCGGGTCACGCGGTCAGCAACACGGCTCAGGACGCCAAGCCGTAGCGCTTGGCCGTTATCGCCAAAGCCTAACGCCCCGCGGTCAAGCTTCGGGGCGTTTTGTTATTTGAGCCGCCTGGCGTACGCGTTCGTCGGGATAGGGGTCTAGGGCGTCTTCGCGGTCTGCAGCAGGGACGGCTTTTGCGCAAGGAAGCCTTCCGCCGCGCGTTCGGCCATCGCAGCCTGATCCGCGGGCAGCTGCGCCTTTAAGACCTCGGCAGACGCGTGGGCGTCGCGGTCGCCTCTGCCGGAGGCGATCAAATACCACTTGTAAGCTTCGGTCTTGTTCTCCGGCACGCCGTAGCCGCTCTCATAGAGCCGGCCGAGGTTGTACTGGCTGTCAATGACGCCGAGGTCCGCCGCGCGTTTGAACCAGTGGGCGGCGTCCGCCTGATCCTTGGCGCCGCCTTCGCCGTTGAATTCATAAAGGGCGAGGTTGTGCATGGCCCGCGCATCCCCGGCCTCGGCGGCGCGCAAGGTCCAGCTGCGCGCCTCAGTGAGGTCTTTTTTCAGACCTGAGCCGCCAGTCTCATAAAGCTTAGCCAGATAGAACTGCGCTGGCGCGAACCCGAGGTTCGCGGCCTTTTGCAGGGCCTCGGTCCCGGAGGCGTCGCCGACCTGGAGCCGCTGAATGGCGGTGTTGTAATAAGCGCGGGCGTCAAGTCCGCCCTGGGGAGCGGGGGTCGACGGCGCCGGCGTGGACGCGGGCGCGACGGGGGATGAGCTCGGCCCGATTTTGCTCTTTGAGGGCGGCGCGGCTGGATGAAGGGCGCCTTGACTAGGGTCTGGGGCGGGCGGCGTCAGGGCGACCGCCAGGGTGTCGGCTGGAGCCGTCTGCGCCGACGGGGTCTGCGCCTCCGCGGGCTGAGCTGTGTGCTCCTCTGGGAGGGCGGCCGTGGGCGCGGGTCCTGTGTGATCGGAGTGCTCGGAGCCCGGGCCGGATTCTGACGCGAGATAAAGGGTGGCGCCGACGGCCGTCACCGCCAGGGCCGCGGCGGTTCCAGACGCCACCACCAGCGTACGCAGATTGACGGCCGGCTCCTTTTTCTTGCGCGTCGGCAAGGCGAAGCTAAAGCCAATCCGTTCATTGTCCTCAAGGGGAGGCGCGGGGATCGACCCGGTCAGATCCGGGCCGCGCCGCTTGCCGCGCGACACAGCCTCGGGCCGATCAGCCGCCAGCCGCGCGGCCGCGCGGGCGGCCGCCACCACATCGCGGGTGGACATGGGCTCGAACGCGTGCGCCGGTTCTGGCGCGGGGGCTTGGGCCTCGATAGCGTCGGCGGCGAACTCGCCATACCCGTCCTGAAGCGGCTGGAACGGCGTCTCGGCGGGATCATCGAACGGATCGCTTGCAGCGATCTGCGGCGCCACGACGGGGATATCCTCCATGGCGGCGTGAAAGGGGTCGAGGTCCCCGCTCAGGGGTGCGAACGGATCATCGGCGACGGGGGCGTGCTGAGGCCCGGCCCGCGCCGGCGCATCGTCCTCGTCTTCAGAGGCGTGATCCCCATCGGCGAGGGGGCTCTCAAGCAGGCTGCGCCGCTGGGTTTCAATCAGGCGACGGTCGATGGTCTCGCGCGCCTCCTCGAGCAACTTGGCGGTGCGCTCTTCGGAGGCCCGAATCCGTTCCGCCAGCACTCCATGGCTGACTTCATAGCGCTCGTTCAGGCGTTCGGTTATCCGCCCGACCTGTTCGCCGACATCGTCGATGGCGGTCGACGAGCGGCGCTCTGCGTTGGCGATGCGGTCGGCGAGCCGTTCTGCGATCTTCGCGATTTCACCGCCGAGCTTTTCCAGGGCCTCGGCCTGAATCTGATCCGCACGCCCCATCCGCTGCTCCATGGCCTCGGCGATGCGAGCCATTTCCCCCCCCATCTGCTGTGCGGCTTCGGCCGTACGCCCTTCGACCGAGGCGACACGGTCTCCAAGGCTCTGGGCGATCCGCATGACCTCGCGTCCCATGCGATCGATGGCTTGGGCCGATCGGCGCTCGCCCTGCTCCACTTGACCGGCGACATCGCGCAGGGTGGCTTCCATCCGGTCGAGCTTGGTGTTGGCCGCCAGATTCAACCGCTCGGTGAGTTCGGCCCGATTGGCCTCGATCTTATCGGAGAGGTCCGCCGCCAAACGTTCGAACCGGCGCTCGGGCGAGCGGTCGTCATTGACGGCTTCGGCGGCCTTCAGGCGCTGGTCAAGGCCCGCGAAAGAGGCCTCCATCGCCTTGATCGCCTGGGCCGTGCGGCCCTCCGCCTCCGCCAGCCGTTCACCGATGCGCGCCACCACCATGTCGACCAGACTGGCTGCAGGGTCTGCCTCGAGCCGGGTCTCCATCCGGTCGATGCGGCGGACGGAGTTGGAGATGTCTTCGCGCACGTCGTTCAGCACCGAGCGCGTCTTGCCCTCGACGTCATAAAGCTTCTCGGCGATCTTCCCGATCGCGGTTTCGAGGGCCTGCATCGCCTCGAGCCGCGGGCCCTCTTCATCGGATATCCGGCGCAGCCGCTCGGAGACCTTGGACTGGACGGCCCTGACCTCCTCAAGTTCGCCATCGAAGCGCGCGGCGACGGCCGCGCGATCACGCTCCGCCCCTTCGATCCGCGAAAGCACGCCCATAACCTGCTGATCAATGCCCGAGATGGCCAGGGTCGAGCGGTTCTCCGCCGCCTCCATCCTTTGGGTGAGCGCGTCGAGCGCGCGCGCGACGCGCTTAAGCTCCGCGTCAGACGAAAGGCGGATCTCCCGCACGGGCGAGGGACGCGCAGGCGCAGGCGGGTACTCCTCGTCCTCGCCCTCGGTGATCATCTGGTTGAGCCATTCGCCGAGGGTCATGCCAGAGCGCCGCGCGAGGTCTTTGGCCAGCTCGCGCGCCTTGGGATCGATCCCTTTGACGCTCCAGGGTCCCGCCGTAGTCATGGGGCTCGATACTCCTCGGACCTTCGCCCGGCGTTAGGGAATCAGAAGTTGACCCATCTTGCTAGGGGAAGGCTAACCACCCAGGCCTAGCGTGTAAACGCGGCCCAAACGCTATATCTAGGGGTCCACGCATTCGTCTGTGGAGAACTCGGCGTGCGGGCGAACGAATCATCGCGGGTTGGTTAACCACGCGTCTGCGCAACAGGAAAGCCTATGGACTGGGGTGTGACACTCGGCGTCATCCTGGGCGCGGCGGCCCTTTGCGCCTTCGCCGGGTGGCGCGGAGCCCGGCCGCCAGACCTGATGCGGGGACCGCGGCTGATCCCCTGGCGGCTCGTTATGGTTCTTGCCGCCTCCGGCGTCATGCTCGGCCTGGTTCATGTGGCCAACCTGCTTGGACTTGAGACCGGTCGCCGCTGACGGCGCATGCTTCAGCCGTCCAGATCGCCGCACAATCATATAAAGATATCTTTATATCTTTCTTGCCGAGGCGCGCTGATCTCTCTATAGGGGTCGCAGATCGAGTGCGGAGCGCGTTCATGGCCGACTACATTATTCGCGACATCTCCCTTGCCGACTGGGGCAAGAAGGAGATCGACATCGCCGAGACCGAGATGCCGGGTCTGATGGCGGTGCGCGAGGAGTTCGGCCCTGCTCAGGTCCTAAAGGGCGCCCGGATCGCCGGTTCGCTTCACATGACCATTCAGACCGCGGTTTTGATCCAGACCCTCGAAGCGCTCGGCGCCGAGGTGCGCTGGGCGTCGTGCAACATCTTCTCAACCCAAGACCACGCCGCCGCAGCCATCGCCGCCGCCGGCACGCCGGTGTTCGCCGTCAAAGGCGAGACCCTGATCGAATACTGGGAGTACGCCCACAAAATCTTCGAATGGTCCGATGGCGGCTATCCCAATTTGATCCTCGACGATGGCGGGGACGCCACCCTCCTCTGCGTGCTCGGACCCAAGGCCGAGGCTGATCCGTCGGTCCTCTCAAAGCCGGCGAATGAGGAGGAAGAGGCGCTGTTTGCCGTGATGAAGCGCTACCTGAAGGAAAAGCCGGGCTTTTACAGCGCCATCCGCGACGCCATCTGCGGCGTGTCCGAAGAGACCACCACCGGCGTTCACCGCCTCTACCAGATGGCGCAGAAGGGCGAGCTTCCCTTCCCGGCGATCAACGTCAACGACAGCGTCACCAAGTCCAAATTCGACAACCTATACGGATGCCGAGAAAGCCTGGTCGACGCCATTCGCCGCGGCACCGACGTCATGCTCGCCGGCAAGGTCGCGGTGGTGTGCGGATATGGCGATGTCGGCAAGGGCTCCGCAGCCTCCCTGCGCAACGGCGGCGCCCGCGTGATCATCACAGAGATCGACCCGATCTGCGCCCTGCAGGCGGCGATGGAAGGGTATGAGGTGCGCACCTTGGACGAGGTCGCAGACAAGGCTGACATTTTCTGCACCGCGACCGGCAACAAGGACGTGATCACCGTCGATCATATGCGGGCGATGAAGAACAACGCCATTGTCTGCAACATCGGCCACTTTGACAGCGAGATCCAGATCGCCGGCCTGCGCAATTTCAAGTGGGACGAGATCAAGCCCCAGGTCCACCACGTGGAATTCCCGGACGGCAAGAAACTTATCGTCCTTTCAGAGGGTCGCCTTGTGAACCTTGGCAACGCCACAGGTCACCCCAGTTTTGTGATGAGTGCGAGCTTTACCAACCAAACCCTCGCCCAGATCGAACTCTGGACCCAAAAGGCCAAGTATAAGAAGGCGGTCTACACCCTGCCCAAACACCTTGATGAGAAGGTCGCCATGCTGCACCTCGCAAAACTCGGCGCGCACCTGACCACCCTGCGCAAGGAGCAGGCGGATTATATCGGCGTGCCCACCGAAGGTCCGTTCAAGCCAGACCATTATCGGTACTGACGCGCGATACCGCAAAAAACCGCTCCCCGCCGTTTGACGGCGAGGCGCGCTAGCGGCGGAACACCGACCGGGTAAGGCAGGAGAAGACGAGGCGCCCCGCCTCGTCGAGCAGATCGTGCTGGGCGATGACGATGCCCTTGTCCTCCCCGACAGGGTCCTTTGCGAAGACGGTCATCCGGCCCCTCAGGAGCTCTCCCGCCGGGGGGTGGCGCATGAACCTTAGGGCGTCCACGCCGAGGCGCTTGGTCTGCGGCCATCCGGCGGACGCTTCGCTATCGAGCTTGGACCAAAGGGCGTAGACCAGAGCGTCTGGGACGCCGTCGTCAAGGCTCCAGGTTGGCGCGAACGCGGCGCAGAAGGCCTTCAAAGCGTGTTCGTCCGCCGCCGTCGCCCCAAGGCTCACCACCTGACCGACATCGATCTCGTCGAAACGTCCCGGCACAGCCAACCCTCCGATCATGAACCCTGTCCGATAAAGAAGGCCGGGCGCCTTTGTCGAGAGCTGGTGCGTATTCCCTTGCGAAGCTGCGCCAGGCACCCGATTTTGCCACGGCGGTCTTCGAAGGCCGGAGGAAACGCCTGATGAGTCTTACGCCCGCTTTCGCCGCCGTTCGCGCCGGCCTGCTCGGCTTTAGCCTGAGCGCGTGCGCCGTCCTGGGTCTTCAGGCGCCGATGGCCCTGGCGGCTCCCATCAAACACGTTCAAGCCGACCTCGTCGCGCAGACGCCGACGGCCGCGCCTGGTCAAACCCTCTATGTGGCGCTCCATCAGAGGATCATCCCGGGCTGGCATACCTACTGGCGCAATCCCGGCGATGCAGGCGAGGCGACCACCCTGGATTGGAGCCTGCCGCAGGGCTGGAGCGCCGGTCCGATCATCTGGCCCGAGCCCGAGCGGTTTCTCGCAGGCCCTTTGATGAACTACGTCTATTCCACGGAGGTCTATCTGCCCGTGGCCCTTAAGGCGCCGCAAAACGCCAAGCCGGGTCGTGTACTCCTTGCCGCTACGGCCAACTGGCTGGTCTGTAAAGACGTCTGCATCCCAGAGACCGCCCGGCTGACCCTGCCGATCACCGTCCTCGCTGCAGGGGCCTCGCCCACCCCTGATCCCGCCGGACAAGCTGTGGCCGAGGCCGTGGCCCACGCCCCGAGGCCCGCGGGCGTCAAAGCCAGCTTCGTTTATCTGCCGAAGACCGAACAGGTGCGCCTCTCGTTGCTCGGGCCCGCGCTCAAGGGTCAGGACGTCTCGAACGCCTACTTCTTCCCCTATGACGGCACAGTGCTTGAACAGGTGAAGCCCCAAATCCCGGCCAAGGCGGGCGCCGGCCTCACCCTTCTTCTTCCGGCCGGCTACGCCTTCACCCACGGCAAACCGCCGGCCCGGCTCGAGGGCGTCGTCACGTTTGGCCAAGGCCAGGCCTTCGAGGTTTCCGCTGCCGGCGTCAAACGCGGCGACACCCCCCTCGCCCCTGGCCGCGACGACGGCTTCAAGGGGCTCGCGGGCGCCTTGGCCTTCGCTTTCATCGGCGGGCTGATCCTCAACCTGATGCCGTGCGTCTTTCCGGTGTTATCGATCAAGGCGGCGGCCCTGGCGCGCCATGCGGAGGCGCCCCGCAAGGCGGCGGGCGAGGGTGTGATGTTCACGATCGGCTGTGTGCTGACCTTCGTGATCCTGGCCGCAGTTCTGATTGTCGCCCAGCAGGCCGGCCAGGCCGTCGGGTGGGGGTTCCAACTCCAGTCGCCCGGGGTCGTCGCAGCGCTGGCTCTGCTTATGCTGGCCATCGGCCTCAACCTCTCGGGCGTGTTCGAGATCGGTCTTTCGGTTCAGGGGACCGGGCAGGGGCTGGCGGGCCAGGGCGGACTGGTCGGAGCCTTCTTCACGGGGGTCCTGGCTGTGGTCGTCGCCGCGCCCTGCACTGCGCCCTTCATGGCGGGGGCGATCGGCTGGGCTTTCACTCGCCCGCCGGTGGAGGCCCTTTCGGTGTTCGTCGCGCTCGGGCTCGGTCTTGCCGCGCCTTTCCTGCTGGTTTCGCTGATCCCTGGCGTCTTCAGACATCTGCCGAGGCCCGGCGCCTGGATGGAGGGATTAAAGAAGACCCTGGCCTTTCCGATGTATGGCTCGGCCGCCTGGCTGGCCTGGGTGTTCGTGCAGCAGGCCGGCGCTAACGGCCTGGCTCTGCTGTTCGCCGCGGCCGTCTTCATCGCCTTCGCCGTCTGGCTGTTCGGCGTCAGTCAGCGCACGTCCCGGCCCTGGGCGCCGAGGCTCGGGGCCGCAGTCGGGCTTATAATCGCCATCCCCCTGGCCGTGGCGGGCGCGGCGATGACCGCGAGCGCGCAGACCTCATCGGTCAGCCCCTCGCCCGTCTCAGGGATATCAGCGGAGCCCTGGTCGCCGGCCGCGGTGGAACGCCTCAGGGCCGCCGGACGGCCGGTTTTCGTGGACTTCACCGCAGCCTGGTGCGTGACCTGCCAGGTCAATGAGCGGACAGCGCTGGCTGCAAGCGGCGTGGCGGATGCCTTCAGACGCACCAACACCGCTTACCTAAGGGCCGACTGGACCAACCGAAACGCGGAGATCGCTGACGCCCTCAAGGCTGAAGGGCGCGCCGGCGTGCCCCTCTATCTCGTTTACGACGCCCATGGAGGCCAGCCGCAGGTCCTGCCTCAGATCCTGACCGAGGGGGGGGTCGTCTCGGCCCTCGACACCGCATCGACCGGCAAGGCGAATTCCTAAGGCGGTTCAACCCTGGGCCGGGGTCAGACCGGCGGCCTCGGCGGCGCGGTGATCACCTCGACATTGTCGTTGAGCAGATAGCCCATGTCGGCGAGGGCTTTCAGGCGTGCTGAGCCGGCGCTCTGCGCCATTTCATCGAGTTTCTTGGGAAGATCCTGAGAAATGCCCTTCAAGATACACTTCAGGTCTCCGTCGACGCCGCGTTTGGCGAGATCAAGATGGCCTTGCATATCGAGAGCCGCCAGGGCTTCAATCCGGGTCTTGAAGGCGCCGAAGTCTGGGGTCGCCCCGCCGGCCGCCTCATAGCGCTGGACCTGTTTTCTGAGGGCCTTGGCGCGCGATACGATGTCGGCATAGAGGGGTTCGTGCGCCAAAAGGGTCGGTCCTGCGGACGCCACAGCCGGATGCAGAAGCCGGGCGGCTTCGGCGTGAGGATTGGCGCTGACGGCGGCGAGCCAGAGGGTCAAGGAAGCGACAGCGTCGCAGGACATGGAGGGTCTCGCAGTTTACGCCCCGGCGATATCGCCGCGGAGGACGGTGTTGATTCGACCTGGTTTCGGTAAACAAATCCCTCACCAGTCTTTCTTGGGGCGGCCATGAGCGCGATCGAACCGGAGTCTGTCACGGCCGCCTGGGCGCGCTTCGATCGCGCCGCCGAAGCCGCGTCGCGCACGCCCATTCTTTCTTTGTTTGACGCAGAGACCGACCGGCTCACGCGATTAACCCTGGACGCGGCGGGCGTGCATCTTGACCTCTCCAAACAGCCTCTGTCGGCCGATGGACTTTCCGCTGGACTGGCGCTCGTGCGCGCAGCCGGAGTGGAGGCTCGACGCTCGGCCCTGTTCGCGGGGGAGGCGGTGAACAGCTCCGAACACCGTGCGGCCCTGCATCCTGCGCTTCGGAACCCGACCGGTGAGTTCAGAGCGCTTGGGGCGCCGGTGTCGGACGAGGTCCGCTCCACCCTCGAGCGGATGAGCACCCTGGTCGAGGCCGTCCGCTCGGGCGGGGTCCGCGGCGCGACGGGCCTGAAGTTCGACGCCGTCGTCCATATCGGCATCGGCGGCTCCGACCTTGGCCCACGGCTGGTGTGGGAAGCGCTCCGGCCCCTTGAGCCCACCATCGATCTGCGCTTTGCAGCCAATGTCGACGGCGCTGAAATCACCGCCGCGCTCAAGGGCCTCAATCCAGCAGCCACCCTCGTCGTCTGCGTTTCAAAAACCTTCACAACTCAGGAAACCTTGGCCAACGCCAAGGTCGCCCGCGCCTGGCTTTGCGACAAGCTCGGCGAGGCCGGGGCGCGCCAACACCTGGTCGCGGTGTCCGCAGACCCAGACCTCGCCCACGCCTTCGGCGTCGACCGTGATCGGGTGTTCGGCTTCTGGGACTGGGTCGGCGGCCGGTTCTCCCTTTGGTCGGCGGTGGGGCTGTCGTGCGCCATCGCCCTTGGCTGGACGGCGTTCAGAGGGCTTCTCGCGGGGGCGGCGGCCATGGACGCTCACTTCCAATCCGCCCCCCTCGAACGCAATGGGCCGGTGCTTTTGGCCCTGGCTCAGGCGATGAACCGGGACGGTCTTGGCCGGAGCGCGCGGGCCGTCGTTCCCTACGCGCGGCGCCTGTCCCTGCTGCCGGCGTTTCTGCAGCAGCTCGAGATGGAATCGAACGGCAAACGCGTGCGTCCAGACGGACGCTCCGTGCTCCGCGCCACCGCGCCTGTCGTGTTCGGCGAGGCCGGCACCAACGGCCAGCACGCGTTTTTCCAAATGCTGCACCAGGGCACGGATGTGATCCCGGTCGAATTCATCGCGATAGGGCGTCAGGACGAGGGTCCGGCCGACCTTCACCGTAAGCTGCTCTCCAATGTCATCGCCCAGGCTGAGGCCCTTCTGGTCGGCCGCAGCGAGGCGCGTGTGCGCGCTGAGCTTGAAGGCCAAGGCATGGCCGCCGATGAGATCGACAGGCTGGCGCCGCAGCGCGCCTTTCCCGGCGGCAGGCCCTCGACGATGATCGTGCTGGATCGTCTTACCCCAGAAAGCCTCGGCGCGCTTTTGGCCCTCTATGAGCATAAGGTTCTGGTGGAGGGGGTGCTCTGGGAGATCAACAGCTTCGACCAATGGGGCGTCGAACTCGGCAAGTCCCTGGCCAGCCGTGTGCTGGCCGAGCTGGAAGGCGGCCCGGTCCAGGTTCATGACCCTTCGACCGAGGCTCTGATCCAGCGGTTTTTGGACGTGCGCTGATGGCGCGCCCTGATCGCAGGTCGCCAGGGATGATCATCTCCGGCGAGGCCCCATGCCCCTTGGGGCTTCCCTATCCTAGGGTCAGCGTCCTAACCTCGCCGCAGGGAGAACCGGCATGAACGCCCAAACCACCGCTCCGGCCTATGTCTGCTTTGACGTCGAGATCTCAGATCAGGTCGCCCACATTCGGCTGAAGCGCCCAGAAGCGCTGAACACCATGATCCGTAGTTTCTGGAGCGAGCTGCCGGCGATCGTGAAGGATATCGACACCAACGCGCGCGCCCGCTGCATCGTCCTGTCGTCCACCGGCAAGCACTTCTCGGCTGGGATGGACCTTGCGGTGTTCGGCGGCGACAGCGTGGTCAGCGGCGCGCACAAGGCCGATCCGCAGACCGCGGCGGAGAGTTTCCGCTTCAGCGTCAAGCACCTCCAGGACAGCTTCTCCTGTCTTGACGAGGCGCGCATGCCGGTGTTGGCGGCGATCCAGGGGGGCTGTATCGGCGGGGCGGTGGACATGACCTCAGCCTGCGACATCCGCTACGCTACGGCGGACGCGTTTTTTTGCATCCAGGAGATCAATATCGGCATGACCGCCGATGTCGGCACCTTTCCCAGGCTCTGCAAATTGATCCCCGAAGGCTGGGTGCGCGAGCTCGCCTATACCGGCCGGCGCCTGGGCGCAGCCAAGGCTGAGCAGATCGGCCTGGTCAATGCGGTGTTCGACACGCACGAGGCGATGATGGCGCACGTGATGGCGACGGCGCGTGAGATCGCTTCCAAACCGCCCCTGGCGGTGACGGGCTCGAAGGTGATGATCAACTACGCCCGTGACCACACCATCAGGGATGGGCTTGATTACATCGGTCTTTGGAACACGAGCATGTTCTCGCCGCCGCACATGCAAGAAGCCTTCAGGGCCAAAGAGGAGAAGCGCGAGCCGGTCTATCCGGACCTATTGGCCGTGCGCAAAGGGCTCTGATTCAGCGCTTGCGGCGGTGGGGCGTGACCGCGGGTCCGGCAGGCGCGGCTGCGACCAGGGTCGGTCTTGCTCCGTCGATATGGACCGAGGTCAGGGAGACATGACCCGTTCCGACCAGGGTCGGCACCGCGACGTCGGTCATCACCCAGACGCCCGCCCTTGGCTCGAAGGCGAAGGTGGCGACGGGGTCGGCGCGCAAGAAGGGATTCTTCTTGCCAGGAGCGCCCGAGAAGCCCGAGATGGGATGAAAGCCCAGTCTGCAGGCGAGGGGGCGGGTCAGGCCAAAGTGCGCTGGCGGCCCTGTCAACCTCCCGCCGCCGGCGGGGCTCAGGATCAGATCATAGCGCTGGCGCCCATCGTAGACTGGAACCGCGCCCACGCAGGGCGAGCCGCCGCCCGGCTGCAGGGCGGCGCGAAGGAGCTGGGTCAGGGGGTCGGCTGCGCCCACCCCGGTGTAGCGGGTCAGGCGCCGCTTGTTTTTTTCGCTCTGCAGATAGATCTGCGGCGCTGGCGCCCCGCCTGAGACGCCTCCGTCCGCCTGGGCCAGGATTGTCGAGGGCTTGATAACCCCCCCAAGGGCGCTGATGGTGGTTAGCCGGGCGCCGGCCTTATAGCCCGTTTTGAACACCACCTCGTCGGTCCTTAGGTCCGCCACCTTGATGAGGAGCTTCGCTTCGTAGACCGCCGTGATGCTGATCAGCGGCGCGGCCTGAGCGCCGGTCGACGCCCATATGGCCGCAAAGAGAGCCAGCGCCGCGGTTCGCATGTCAGGTCTCGGACTTGGGCGGTCGGATATACATCAGGCACTCCTGCGCGACCGAGGCGGCCAAAACCCCCGCTGCGGTATACATCTGGCCGCGGACGAGGCCTCGCCCTTGTGAGGTCGAGGGACTGTCCTGATCGAACAGGATCCAGTCGTTGAAGTCGAAGGGCTGATGAAACCACATGGCGTGATCGAGGCTGGCCGACTGAAGGCCCCGGGTCTGCCAGTTGATCCCGTGCGCCCGCAGGGCGGTCTCCATGAAGGCCATGTCCGAGGCGTAGGCCAAAAGGGCCTGCTGCAGGTGGATGTCCGGTCCGATCGGGGCCTTGGCGCGCATCCAGGTCTGTTTATGGCTCGCCAGAGGACGCCGCGGACTGAACGGCCCGCCCTGCACCCAGCGAATTTCGATAGGACGGGGCCGGCGCATGTGCTCAAGGGCGCGCGCGGGGAGTTTATCCGCCTCCGCCAGGGCTTCGGTCATCTCGTCTGGCACGCTCAACGGCGGCGGAGCCTCAGGCATCGGGAACTGGTGCTGGAGCCCCTCGCGCGCAATCTGGAATGAGGCGGCCAGGTTGAAGATCTGTTCGCCGTTCTGGATCGCCGTCACCCGCCGGGTCGTGAAGCTGCCGCCGTCGCGCGCGCGGTCGACCTCGTAGAGCACAGGGATGTGTACGTTGCCAGGCCGGATGAAGTAGGCGTGAAGCGAGTGGCACACCCGGTCAGGCACGGTCTCGTAAGCCGCCAAAAGGGCCTGGGCGATCACGTGTCCGCCGAAGAAGTGGTCGCCGTTGTCCTTGGGACCATGCCCCCGGAATAGGTTCACCTCGATGCGCTCCAGGGCAAGAAGCCGGATAAGATCGATCGGGTCGACGGCCACGCCGTGCGCATGGGGGTTCGGGGCGGGGTTAATTTCGCTCATGTGAAGGCATATAGCGAGACCATGCCCTTCACCGCCACCGTCCTGACCATGTTTCCCGACGCGTTTCCTGGGCCGCTCGGCGTTTCGCTGATCGGCTCGGCCTGGCGCCAGCAGGATCTGTGGCGACTGGAAACAGTAGACATTCGCGGGTTTTCCAACGATAAGCGCGGTTTTCTGGACGACACCCCCGCTGGGGGCGGCCCAGGGCAAGTCATGCGGGCGGACGTGATCGCCTCTGCGCTTGATAGCGTAGAGCGCAACTCACGTCCGCTTTTGTGCATGAGCGCCCGGGGACGGCCCCTCACTCAGGCGCGGGTCAAAGGCTGGGCTCAGGCGGCGGGGATCATTGTCCTCTGCGGCCGGTTCGAAGGGGTGGACCAGCGGGTGCTTGACGCCCGCGGGTTCGAGGAGGTCTCGGTCGGAGACGCGGTCCTTGCCGGCGGCGAGGCGGCGGCGATGGTCGTGATCGAGGCGTGCGTCAGGCTGCTGCCGGGGGTGCTCGGCAACCTGGTCTCGACGGGCGAAGAGAGTTTTGAGGACGGGCTTCTGGAGTATCCGCAGTTCACGCGGCCGAGGTCGTTCGAGGGACTCGAAATTCCGGAGGTTCTGCTCTCCGGTCACCACGGCCACGTGGCGGACTGGCGGCGGCGACAAAAGGAAGACGTCACGCGGGAGCGACGGCCAGATCTCTGGGCGCAGCATCTCGCCAATCAACAGGCAAAAGCCGATCGCTCGGACGAGCGGTCAGGCCAAGGAGACAAAGAGCTATGAACATCCTCGAGCAGCTCGAGAAGGAAGAGGCCGAACGACTGTCGGCCAAGCGCGCCACCCCCGAGTTTCAACCGGGCGACACCCTGCGCGTGAATGTTCGGATCAAGGAAGGCGAGCGTGAGCGCGTGCAGGCCTACGAAGGCGTGTGCATCGCAAGGTCAGGCTCGGGTCACCATGAGAACTTCACCGTCCGCAAGATTTCGTTCGGCGAGGGCGTGGAGCGGGTCTTCCCGGTGCTTTCACCGAACATCGAGTCCATCGAAGTCAAGCGCCGCGGCGTCGTGCGCCGGGCTAAACTCTACTATCTGCGCGACCGTCGCGGTAAGTCTGCCCGGATCGCCGAGCGGCAGAACACCGGCCGCGAAGAGCGCGTCGAGGCCGAGCCTGCCGAAGGCTGACGCTGGGTTGGATCAAAGGCGCGCCCGAGTCCCTCAGGGGTGCGGCGCGTCCTTTTTAAGGCCAGGGCGTTCGTCCCTGGCCGATAGCCGCTCTTAAACTTCGACCAGTTCGTCGGTCGAGCGATGGTCGTGCGGGCCGCTGGCGGGGAAATGCTCCGCCAAGGCGTCGCCGCATAATTGAATGGCGTCCATAAATCCCTGACCGGGGTCGTTGCGCTGCATGCCGCGCACCAGAGCGCTGACCGCGGCGTCCCACACCCTGTCGCCGACGGCGTCGTGGATCGCCTTTTCAGCGACGATTTCAACCTGCCGATCCTTCAGAGAGGCGAAGATCAGAACGCCGGTGCGTCCGGGGGCGTGGATCAGCCCGGTGGAGGCGAAATGGCCATAGGCCATGCGCCGAACCCGGTGACGCTTCAGAAAGCGCGGGGTTAAGGGGCGGCGCACCGCGGGAATGGCGACGATCAAGGCGACGAGGGCGAACAGCGCCGCCTGGGCGATGGCGTAGGCGCCAATCGCGCCGGCGACCACGGTCTGGGTCGCGAGCTGGCCGCCGCCGACCGACCAGCCGGCCTCGGAGGTCGTCGGCATATACCGGTCGATCAGGGTCCAGGGCTGAAGTCCGAACACAACGAGAAGGGGAGGCAGGATCAGGGCCGCAGCCGCCGCATACGCCAGGGGAATCTCGCGGTATTGGCTGACCTCGCCGGTCACGACGCAAGAGATTTCTCCGGAGGTCCGGGCCTCGGCGGCCTTGATCGCCTCGTCGATCCGCACATGGTCGGCCTTCGATAGCATCATCTGTGGCTCCTACCAGCTGCCTGACGAACCGCCGCCGCCAAAGCCGCCGCCGCCGCCGGAGAAGCCTCCGTCGCCCCCGCCTCCGCCGCCTCCGCCGCCCCAATCGTCATCGCGGCCGCCGCCGCCGCCGAGGCCGCCAAGGAACATCAGCGGCAAGAGGGCGCCAAGTCCTCCGCCGCCGCGCCGCCCGAAGATGCCGCCGAACACGACGACAACGAAGATCACCGTGAAGATCAGCGACAGGGGATTGGAGCGTCGGTGAACGTAGTGATAGCCGCCCTCGCCCGCGGTATCCGCCTGGGCCTTGGCGGCGGCGGTTCTCTGTTCGGCGTCCGACGGATCGGCCGACATCTGCTGGATGAGGGCGTCGGTTCCCGCTTCGACGCCGCCGGCGACGTCTCCCGCCTTGAACCTTGGCAGCACCTGAGTTTGCAGGATAACGCTGGTCAGGGCGTCCGTCAGGATCCCTTCCATGCCGTAGCCGACCTCGATGCGCACCTTGTGTTCGCTGGGCGCAATGATGAACACGGCGCCGTTGTTCTCGGCCTTCTGCCCGATGCCCCAAGCGCGCCCGAGCTTATAGCCAAAGTCATCGATTTCATCGCCCTGCAGCGAGGGCACGGTGACCACGACCAGCTGGCGACTGGTCTTGTCCTCGAGGGCTTTCAGTTTGTCGGTGAGCGACGCCTTCTCAGCGTCCGACAGGACGTGCGCATCGTCCACCACCCGTCCGGTCAGCGCCGGGAACTTGAGATCCGCCGCCTGGGCGGGCGCGAGGTCCAAGGCGGCGAGGGTCAGAACCGCGAGAAAGGCGACCCAGAGGCTCCGCCCTGCCCAGCCTCGACGGCGCTGACCGTGAGCGAAGAGGCGGCCTCCCCGATCAGGGGAGGCGCTGATGAGCGGCGACACCGGCTTAGTTCGTGGTGGCGTTGCTGGTCGTCGTCGGGGTCGTCGTCGGCGTCTGGCCGGCGGGCGGGGCGATGTCGAAGTTGACCTTCGGCGCCGCCTGGGCGGTCTCGGCCGCCTGGAACGGCGTCATCGGCTTTTCCGCGTGATAGAGGGTGGAGGCCCAAAGGACGCCCGGGAAGGTGTGCAAGGTGGTGTTATAATCGCGCACCGCCTCATTATAATCGTTACGGGCCACCGCGATGCGGTTTTCGGTGCCTTCGAGCTGCGACTGAAGCGCCAGGAAGTTGGCGTTTGATTTCAGGTCCGGATAGCGCTCGTTGGCCACAAGCAGGTGGCTCAGGGCGGATGACAACGCGCCTTGGGCGTTGGCGTACTGCTGCACCTTGGCTGCGTCGCCGAGCTGGGAGGCGTCGACCTTGATCGATGTGGCGCTGGCGCGCGCCTGGGTCACCTCGTCCAGAACCGCCCGCTCCTGCTTGGCGTAGGCTTGCACGGTGGAGACAAGGTTGGGAATCAGGTCAGCCCGGCGTTGGTAGTAGTTCTGGACGTCAGCCCACTTGGCTTTGGCGGTCTCTTCCTTGGTGGGAATGGCGTTGACGCCGCAGCCGGATAGACCGAGGGCCAGGGCGGCCACCGGAATGAGGCGAAGGGCGCTAGAGATCGAGCGTTGCAAGGGAGGTCCCCGAATGACGCATCCGTCTGGCGGACGCACCCCGTAACTTAGCAATGATGGGGCCCAAGGGTAAGCGGCAGGTTGGATTAAGCCTTTGTCATGGTCCGTCGCCCGGGGTTAGGCTTAATCCATGACGACCGCCAGCTTCTCAAATCCGATCATCGCCGCAGGGATCGCGGGCCTTCAGGCGCTTTACGCTGAGCGTGCGGTGACCCCTGTCGAGGCCGCGGACGCCTATCTTTCGCGTATCCGCGGCCTCGACGGGGCGCTGGGCGCTTTTGTGCATGTCGACGACGCGGGCGCGCGCGTCGCCGCCCACGCCTCAAGCGAGCGCTGGCGGAAGGGCGGGGCGCTTTCACCGATCGACGGCGCGCCGATCGCGATAAAAGCCAATATCGCTGTGGCCGGCATGCCCTGGCATGGCGGTATCGGGGCGTACCGTGACCGGCTGGCTGAACAGGACGCCGCCTGTGTGGCTAAGCTCAGGGCGGCCGGAGCGGTCATCCTCGGCCTCACCAACATGCACGAGGGGGCGTTCGGGGCGGTGACCGACAATCCCTGGTTCGGCCGCACCCACAATCCCTGGCGGCATGGGACCACGGCCGGGGGCTCTTCTGGCGGATCTGGCGCTGCAGTCGCCGCGGGGCTCTGCGCCGGGGCCTTAGGGTCGGACACCCTGGGGTCTGTGCGGATCCCGGCAAGCTTCACGGGGACCTATGGGCATAAGCCCACCCAGGGGCTGATATCATCCGACGGGGTGATCGCCATGTCCTGGACCCTCGATCACGTGGGCGTGCATGGTCGCTCTGCGGAAGACTGCGCCCGCCTCCTCGCCGGCGCGGTGTCTGCCGACATCGACCTGGCTGAACAGATTACCCGGCCCGCGGATCTGGACGCCCTGACCGCTTCACCCCTCGCCGTGCTCGATCTGACAGGCCTTGAGGGCGTGACGCCGGCGGTCCGGGCGGCTCTGGAGGCCGTCGTCGCCCGAGGGCGAGCGGCCGGGCTCGATATCGAACCCTTAAGGCTTGAATTCGACTTTCTGAAAGTGATCCGTGACGGTGTCTTGATCTCCGCCGCCGAGAGCCTGGTTGAGCACGAGGCGGCGCTGGCCGCTCGGCCCCAGGGGTTCTCGGATGCTTATCGACGTACGCTGGCCATCGGTGAAAACGCCGGGGCGCCGGCGTTGGCCAGGGCCTACCGGGATCTGGCCAGAGCCGCCGAGACCGCGCGCGATGCTCTGACCCCTTACGCCGGTCTTTTTCTGCCCACCACGCCCGGGCCGCCCGAACCGTTCGAGACGGCGTCGGCTGCAAGCGTGGCTCTCGTCACGCCCCTGGCCAATGTGCTGGGCCTGCCGGCGACCGCCTTCCCGGCTGGCCTGCACGCGGGTCTGCCGCTTTCCGTGCAGGCCCTGGCCTGGGAGGACGACACCGCCCTTGGATTGGCTGAGGTGTTCGGCGCCCCGTTCAAAGCTCCGGAGAGCTACCGCGGGTGATCAGCCTCTCAGCTTACGCGTGATGGCTTCGACATCGGCGGCGATGGACGCGTCCTCGCCCTTCAATTGCTCGATCCGGCGCACGGCGTGCAAGACCGTGGTGTGGTCCCGATTGCCGAACCGGCGACCGATGTCAGGGTAGGAGCGGGTGGTCAGGTTCTTGGCCAAATACATGGCCAGCTGACGCGGACGCGCAACCGATCGGGTGCGCCGCTCGGACAACAGGTCCGCCTGCTTCATGAGATAGTGTTCGGCCACCGCCTTCTGGATTTCGTCGACAGTCACCTTGCGGTCTCCTCCACGTTGCAGGTGGGACCTGAGGAAGGTTTCGGCCTCCTCCACGGTCAGGGTGGACAGGCGTTCGCCCGCACGCACGGCGAGGGTGTTGAGCCCTCCTTCGAGTTCGCGGATGGAATCCTGAAAACGGTCGGCCAACATGGCCATGACTTCTGCGCGCGCGTCGTTCTGCACGCCAAGCTGCTGGGACAGGATCGAGAGCTTGCGTTCGAGGACCTGCATCCGCATCGCCCGATCCGCACGTTCGATGCCGCAGACCAGACCCGCGCCCAAATGCGAGCGAAGCCGAGCGTCGACTTCGGTCAGGGCTGAGGGCGGCCGGTCGGCGGTGAACACCACCCGGCGGCCCTCGCCCATCAGCGAAACCAGGGAATGATAAAGTTCGTCCTGCGACTTGGTCTTGCCGCCGATGAACTGGACATCATCGATGAGGAGCAGGTCCGCCGAGCGGATATCGACCTTGAAGCTGGCGCCGGCGCCCGTGCGGACGGCGTTGACGAAGGTCGACAGGAACTGTTCGGACGTCAGATAGACCACCTTGCGGTCTGGCTGCGCCTGGTGCGCCGCCCAGCCGATCGCGTGCAGTAAGTGGGTTTTGCCAAAGCCGTATGGGCCGTGCAGCATGACGGCGTTGAAACAGCCGTCCGCCCACGCCCCGACCTTGCGGGACACGGACAGGGCGAACTCGTTCGAGGGCGCGCCGACAAAGGTATCGAATGTGAAGCGGTCCTGGAGGCCGAACGGCCGTCCAGCCTCCGACCGGATCGGCGTGACTGAGGCGGACGGCGCGGTCGGCTTGGGCGGCAGGCCTGGGGCGGTTTGTCCAGCGTCGGGAGAGGCGGCTTTTGCTGGAAGGGCGGCCAGGCCCTCGGTCTCGATCCGTGATCGGAGCACGAGCGGACGGTGGCTGCGGTCGTGCGCGGCCCAAAGTTCGATCATCCTGCGCCATGCGTTGCGCTTGATCCAGTCGCGCGCCGTTTCTGTGTGGGCGGCGAGGATGACAGCGACGTTGGTCTCGTAAAGGCGCGCCGGGGCGATCCAGGAGGCGAACAGATCCGCTCCGAGCTCTAGTCGCAGACCGCCAGAGACCGAAGACCAAACGCCCTCGGTCGCCGCAAGAGCGGCGACTACCGCCTGCGAGGTCGGTCCGCCGCGCGACGGCGCTCCCTGCGAACCATTCGACACCGCGCTACCGATCACGTAGCCCTCCTAGGCCATGAGACAAAGCCCCACTCAACCGGCTTATTCCTTCCGCGAACGCTGGGCAAAGCTCTCCCGCTACGCGAGTCAGGCGACTGCGTCGGTATAAGCTTCGAAAGACACAGCCGCCCCCGGCGGCGAACTCACGCTCGCCGTTTTCCGTCCGCGATCAGAAGGAAAAGTCAGTTAGGAGCGCTACGATAGTCGCCCGAATTTGGCCGTCAATCTCGATTCGAGAGGTTGTCCAGGCAAAGATCAGTTGACATTCCAAACCGGGCTTTCAGGTCCAGAAAATTAACGACTTTTTGCGCAGTGCGACACATCGTACAGGGGGAAATCGCGGTTAGAAAACAAGCTAAGCCGCAGGCGCGCGAAACACCTACGGCTTTGTAATTCATAGATTAATCGGAAATCCCCTAAGGGATTGTCCTCACGCTGCAGACAGTTTCCGCAGGCGGGCATGGAGGCGCGAAACCTTCCGTGAACCCGTATTCTTGTGGACAACGCCCCTTGATACCGCCCGCATGAGCTCGGACTGAGCCTCGACGAACGCAGCCTTGGCCTTATCGGCGTCGCCGGAGGCGACAGCCTCCTCGAATTTGCGCAGGAAGGTGCGCATACGCGAGCGGCGCGCGGTGTTCACAGCGGTGCGGCGCTCGATCTTGCGGATCGCTTTCTTGGCGCCGGGCGTATTGGCCATGGATATTCACAACCCGTAATGGTGGGCGCGCATCCGGGGGACACAAGCGCCGAAATTTGAAGAGCGGGCGGTATACTGGAGGGGGTCCCCTGCGTCAATGCGGTGCACGCAGCCGGCGCACTTCGATGGAGACAACACTCCGCTCGGCCCGGGCGGGCTTGAGATCGCCGTCGACCACAAGGCGGAAAGGGCCGTCTTTGTCGAGCGGTGTTCCGTCCGCGGCGGCGTCTGCGATGATGACCACGCCGGGCCTTATGGAGGGCTCAAGATCCGACAAGGCCAAAGAGACCACATAGCCGTCGGCCGCGGTCAGGATCACCACATCAGAGAGCGCGGCGCCGCGCATCGCCGCGCCGAGGGGCGCGTCGACGGTCTTAAGCACCTCAGACAGCAAGGCGCCCTTGAACCGGTAGGTCTTGCCGTCATGGGTGATCGAGGCGCTCGCCTGGGGCAGGGCGTCCAGATCCTCCGCGCTGAGCGTCTTGGTCTCGCCCGTCTCTCCGGACACCCTTAGGGTCGCTGGCGCGGCCCCGGCGGGCGCGGCGGCGGCGAAAGCGGCGAGGGCGAGAAGCAGAAGCCGAGCATGCATAGAGACAGTCTGCCTGCGCCTATTGTGGAGCTCAAGCGGGGTTTCTCAGGGGATCGACGACCACACCAGGATCGACCCAGCGTCGTAATCCGGTGCGATCTGCGACATCCGGCGGACACAAAGTCTGGTCAAGCTCGTGCTTCCGAACGAAGGAGAGACAGGGACATGACGGGCCCGCTTCGCATTTACATTCTGGGCGGCGCAGCCTGCGCCGCGCTTTGCCTTACGTCCGCCGCCGCCGCGTCAGAAGCGACGACCGCCGCCTCAAGCCCAAGCGTCGCAGGCGGCGCAGGGCAGAGGGTCATGCTCATCCGTTCCGACGACGACGAGGGCGGCCCGGGAGGCTCATGGATGGGCCATCGCCGCGGCGATCCGGAGCGCGCAGCGACGCACCTGCGCAATGTCTTGCAGCTGACGCCGGCGCAGGAGCCCGCGCTGCAGGCCTATCTCGCGGCTCTGCACCCGCCCCATGAGGGCTACCGCCACGAGGGGCCGGGCGGCGCGCCAGGCCTTCAGGGCGGTCCGCCGCCGGCTGATCCAGCCGCCCGTAGAGCGGCGATGGACCAGCGCAGGGCCGAGATGGACAAAAGGCGCGCCGAACAGGCCGCCCTGACGACCCCGGAGCGCCTTGACCGGATGATCAAAACCATGACCGAGCGCGCGGCCAAGCGTCAGGCGCAGATGCAAGCGCATGTGGCCGCGATCAAGCAGTTTTACGCGGCTTTGACGCCCGCCCAACAGAAGGCCTTCGACGCCCTGGGGGGCGCACGGAAGGGCGGAATGGGCTATGGGCGAGGCCGCTGGATCCACATGGGCATGATGGACCCCATCGGGGCGCCTTTGCCGCCTTCGCCGCCAATCCCGTCCTACTAGCGACAGGGGTATCGCAGGCCGACTTCGCGAGCGGACTTAGTACCAGCCCCGGTCGCGCAGGGCCGGCGCGAAACTGCGGCTGACCGGCGCCTCGACACCGGCCGGGAGGACCAGGACAGCCCGTCCGTCGCTGCGGCGCACCCCGGTTACGGCCGACCTTAAAACCCACCACGATCGGTGGGTCTGCGCCCCATCCATTCCTTCCAGCTCGGCGATCGCGTCGGCAAGCCTCAAGAGGATCAGGTCCGATCCGCACGAGGTGTGGATGCGCAGATAATGATCTTCGGCTTGAACCGCGTGGAGCTCCGCGCCCCGGAGCCGAGGCGGCAGACGCTCGAGGAACCGTACCGCCCCTTCGCTTCCTGAGGTCGGCGACGGGGCGATCACCTGGACCGGCCGGTTGGCCAGGTGATTGACGCCGGTCATCGCCAGCGAGATGAGGAAGACCGGGCCCAAGAGAGTCGGATAGGGCATGAGGTAGACGCCAAACACAGCCCGGGTCGCGGCCAGCACAAACACCGCGGCGGGCGGCGTCATGATCGCCGCTGTGAGCGCGGCGCCCGCGATCGGCCTGCGCCGGTCGCGGTCGATCGTGGCGCCGACGGCGGCGGAGACGAGGATCCCGAGGAGGGTCCCTCCGACGATCACGCCCGGCCAATAGAAAAACCTTTGAAAGACGTCGGCCTTGTCCGATCCGAAGGGCGCGAGGTAGGCCAAGAGCAGCCCGGCCAGGGCGGCGAGTACGAACGGGGTGGGGCGCAGGGACTGGGAGAGGTCCTTAAGGAAGGCGGCTTTAATATCCGCCAAGGAACCGCGAACCGAGCCCGATGGTCGGTCAGGTCGGGCGGCCGGCGGCTGGCGCATCGGGCGGGCGTCCTCCGTTAGACGAGGCGGCGGCGGCGGGCCTGGCGATTCGACCGGCGGAAGACCCCCAAGGCGAGGGTGCAGAGGATGACGACCCGCAGCCGCCTGTCAATCACGGCAGGCTTCCTCTCCTCCGGCCCTAATCCTCCGGCGCCAAAGGTCACGGCGCCGACGGTCCTAAATCACAGACTTCACCGTCTTGGCGTCGCCGCCCTGATCAGGTCGCAGAGCCTGTGGCCCGGGGATCTCGACTGGCCTCTCGTTGTCGGGTTCGGCGCGCTGATCGCCGGGCCTTCCGATCTATCGCGACCCCAGAGGGCGAGCGGGGCTCAAACGCCATACGGCGAGCGTTGCGGGCCGCTGGCCCGCTCTCTATAAGCCGGGGTCGCAACGACCCCCGACCCGAAGGCGCGCCGCATGAATATCCACGAGTATCAGGCCAAGGCTGTGCTGAAGACCTTCGGCGTTCCGGTATCGCGCGGGATCGCCGTGTTCAGCGCCGAAGAGGCAAGGGCGGCGGCCGAGACGCTCGGCTCGAGCCTCTTCGTCGTCAAGAGCCAGATCCACGCAGGGGGCCGCGGAAAGGGCAAATTCGTCGGGCTGGGACCGGAAGCGAAGGGGGGAGTGCGTCTCGCAAAGAGTGCGGACGAGGTTTACGCGAACGCCAAGGAAATGCTCGGCCGTGTGCTTGTGACGGTGCAGACGGGGCCTCACGGCAAGCAGGTCAATCGGCTCTACATCGAAGACGCCTCCGATATTGAGAAAGAACTCTACATTTCCCTGCTTGTGGACCGCGAGACCTCCCGCGTGGCCGTCGTCGCCTCCACTGAAGGCGGAATGGACATCGAGGAGGTGGCCCATTCGGCGCCGGAGAAGATCCATACCATTCAGATCGACCCGGCCACCGGCGTGTTCCCGCATCACGGCCGTGCGCTGGCCAAGGCGCTGAATCTGAAAGGCGAGCTAGCAAAGCAGTCCGCCGTGCTGCTGAGCCAGCTCTACAAGGCCTTCGTCGAGACCGACATGGCGATGCTGGAGATCAATCCCCTTATCATTACCCAAGCGAAGGATGGCGAGACCCAGACGCTCCGCGTTTTGGACGCCAAGGTCAGCTTCGACGCCAACGCGCTCTACCGTCACAAAGATATTGTGGAGCTGCGCGACATTACCGAAGAGGACGCCAAGGAGATCGAGGCCTCCAAGTACGATCTTTCTTACATCACCCTCGAGGGCGAAATCGGCTGCATGGTCAACGGCGCCGGTCTGGCCATGGCGACCATGGACATCATCAAGCTCTACGGGTCAGAGCCGGCCAATTTCCTGGACGTCGGCGGCGGGGCGTCGAAGGAGAAGGTGACGGCGGCGTTCAAGATCATCACGTCCGACCCGTCGGTGAAGGGCATTCTGGTCAACATCTTCGGCGGGATCATGCGCTGCGACATCATCGCCGAGGGCGTCATCGCCGCGGTCAAGGAGGTGGGTCTCAAGGTGCCGCTGGTGGTCAGGCTGGAAGGCACCAATGTTCAGCAGGGCAAGGATATCCTCAATAGCTCAGGCCTGGCCGTGATCGCGGCCAACGATCTCGCCGACGCCGCCGACAAGATTGTCAAAGCCGTCCGCGCTGCGGCCTGACGCCCCGCCCCCTCAGAAAAACCAGCGCCCCATCCCGGGGTAGCCGGGGGGCGCCTCGACGCGCGGCGCAGAGGGCCGGGACGCCCTCGCCGCCTCCCGGCGCCTTGGCGCTGATCCCTGCGGCGGAGCGCCGCGCCAGCGTCTGCTCCGCTTGCAGACGGGCCTGATGTCGGGCGCCGTTAAACGGTGATGCGCATCTGCCCGCCCGTTTTGTTCCTGATCCTCTCTCTGGCGCTCGCGGGCGCCGCCGCCGGCGCGCCCAAGAAGGGCGCGCAAGACCAGAGCCCGCCCACGGCCGAGCCGGACGCAAGCCTGGTGGCGCCCGATCCCACGCCGCCGCCGCCCACCAACCCTGCCCCCACCCATCCCGTGCAGATGCAGCCCATCGGGCCCGTCGCCGGTTCTACCTCCAATGCGCTTTTGGCCGTCGCCAACGGCGCAACCGCGCCCTCGCCCGCCAAGGTCCCATCCGTCCCCGAGCCCGCGGCGACGGCGACCCCGGAAGCGCCCGCCGCGCCGCCGGCGCCTGCCCCTGCGCCAGAGCCGCCGGTGGTCGCGCAGGCCGAACAATGCCTGCGCGGTCAAGCCCCCCGCGCGGCCCGGGCGGAGGTCAGCGTCAAGCTTGCAGTGGACCTTTTGCTGGACGACCTCTGTGGGCTAGAGGTTGGACGCGCCTCGCTCTACGCCCATAACCTTGAGGCCTTGGCTCGGTTCACGCCCCAGTCCGAGCGCGCGGCCGCCGGTCTCGCCGGCGCGAGGGTCGATCCGGAGACGGGTGAAATCCTCAATCCGCCCGCAGGCGATGTCGCCGGGGCGCTGGCGGCCGCGGGCTTCGCCCGCGACATCGCCCCCCCGCCGCAGATCCGCCGCTTCGCGGCTGAGCTCGTCTTCGCTCTGCGGGACGCGCCGCCGCCGGCTCCAACCAAGGCCGCTCAGACACAGAAGAAGAGGAAGTGAGCGGGCGGGCCCGGTTTCGGAGTTTAGTTGGTTTCCCCAGGCGCGTTCCTGCGCTATCGACCCCTCGCAATTGAAGAGCGCTGGCGAGGTAGGGGCTGCATGTCCATCCTGATCGACAAGAACACAAAGGTGATCTGCCAGGGGATCACCGGCCAGCAGGGCACCTTCCATACGGAACAGGCGATCGCCTACGGCACCAAGATGGTGGGCGGGGTCACCCCGGGCAAAGGCGGCCAGACCCACGTGGGTCTGCCGGTGTTCGACAGCGTCGCAGAGGCGGTCGAGACGACCGGCGCGGACGCCAGCGTGATCTATGTGCCGCCGCCCTTCGCCGCAGATTCGATCCTCGAGGCGATCGACGCGGACGTGCCTCTGATCGTCTGCATCACCGAAGGCATTCCGGTGGAAGACATGGTCAAGGTCAAACGCGCCTTGGCCGGATCCAAGTCGCGGCTCATTGGTCCCAATTGCCCCGGCGTCCTCACGCCAGATCAGTGCAAGATCGGCATCATGCCGGGCAACATTTTCTCAAACGGTTCGGTCGGGGTTGTCTCCCGCTCGGGCACTTTGACCTACGAGGCGGTCTTTCAGACCACCAACGCTAAGCTTGGGCAGACGACGGCGGTCGGCATCGGCGGCGACCCGGTCAAGGGGACTGAGTTCATCGATATCCTCGAGATGTTCCTTGCTGATGAGGCGACCAAATCGATCATCATGATCGGCGAGATTGGCGGGTCGGCCGAAGAGGATGCGGCGCAGTTTATCAAGGACGAGGCCAAAAGGGGTCGCGCCAAGCCGATGGTGGGCTTCATCGCCGGGCGCACCGCTCCGCCGGGGCGGCGCATGGGCCATGCGGGCGCCATCATTTCGGGCGGCAAGGGCGGCGCAGAGGACAAGATTGCGGCGATGGAGTCGGCGGGGATCAGGGTTTCGCCCTCTCCGGCTTCGCTTGGAGAGACCTTGCTTCAGGTCCTTATCAGTTAACCCTACAGGATTCGTTCATCGGCCCGGGTGTAAGCCCGACGCAGGACAACCATATAGCTGCACGGCGGCCAGCGCCCGCGTCCCACACGACCTCGCGCGCCCGGCCTGCGCGCTGAGAGTGACACATGGCGGACGACGCGACCTTCAAGGACCTTCCTCGTATCAACGAGGTTATGGCCGAGACATCCTTTCTCTACGGCGGCAACGCGGCCTTCGTGGAGGATCTTTACGCCCGATACGCCTCCGATCCGCGTCTGGTCGAACCCTCCTGGCGCGCCTTCTTCGACACCCTGCACGAGCAGTCGGACCTCGTTCGCAAGAACGCGGCCGAACCGGCGTGGACGCCCAAGCAGACGCCCGCGCCCAGGCCTGACTGGCTTTGCGCCCTCGATGGCATGTGGCCGGCCGTCGAGGCGAAGGTCGCCAAGGCGATAGAGCTCAAACAACCGAGCGCGAGCCCTGACGAAGTGCGCGCCGCGACCTTGGACAGCGTACGCGCGATCATGATGATCCGTGCTTATCGGATCCGCGGTCACCTGCAGGCCAACCTCGACCCCCTCGGCATCGAACCCAAGAAGGACAACGCCGAGCTTGATCCGGCAAGCTACGGCTTCGCTGCGGCCGACTATGACCGCCCGATCTTCCTCGACTTTGTGCTTGGCCTCGAAACCGCGTCTCTGCGCGAAATCCTTGAGATCGTCCGACGCACCTACTGCGGCAATGTCGGCGTGCAGTACATGCACATCTCCGACCCCAGCGAGAAGGCCTGGATCCAGGAGCGCATCGAGGGCAAGGACAAGGAGATCGTGTTCACCAAGGAAGGCAAGGTCGCCATCCTAAAAAAGCTGATCGAGGCGGAAGGGTTCGAACGCTTTCTTCACCGGCGGTTCCCGGGCACAAAACGGTTCGGTCTTGACGGCGGCGAAGCTCTGGTCCCCGCCCTTGAGCAGGTCATCAAGCGCGGCGGCGCCCTCGGCGTCAACGAGATCGTCATCGGGATGCCCCACCGGGGACGCCTGAACGTACTCGCCGCGGTGATGGGCAAGCCCTACCATGTCATCTTCCACGAGTTCCAGGGCGGGTCTTCTCTTCCCTCTGACATCGAGGGGTCGGGCGACGTAAAATACCATCTCGGCGCATCGTCAGAGCGCGAGTTCGACGGGGCTAAGGTGCACCTGTCGCTCACCGCCAACCCCTCCCACCTTGAGATCGTCAACCCGGTTGTGATCGGTAAGGCGCGGGCCAAACAGACCTTCGACGAACGCGAGGACAAGGAGAGCTTCAACCGCGAGCAGGTTATGCCTCTGCTCATGCACGGCGACGCGGCCTTCGCCGGCCAGGGCGTGGTGGCCGAATGCTTCGCCCTGTCGGAGCTCAAGGGCTACAAAACCGGCGGCACCATCCATTTCATCGTCAACAACCAGATCGGCTTTACGACGGCGCCGCGCTTCTCGCGCTCTTCGCCCTATCCGTCGGATGTGGCGCTGATGGTGCAGGCGCCCATCCTGCATGTGAACGGCGATGATCCGGAGGCTGTCGTCTTCGCCGCTAAGGTCGCCACCGAGTATCGCCAGATCTTTGGCAAGGACGTGGTGGTCGACATGTTCTGCTACCGGCGCTTCGGTCACAACGAGGGCGACGACCCGACGATGACCCAGCCGGTGATGTACGCCATCGTCAAGGATCATCCCTCGACCCGCGAACTCTACTCCAACCGCCTCGTGCAACAGGGCGTTGCGAGCGAGGCCGAGGTGAAGACCTGGATCGCCGAGTTCGACGCCTTCCTCGACGCGGAGTTCGAAGCGGGCAAGAGCTACCACGCCAACAAGGCCGACTGGCTCGACGGCAAATGGTCCCACCTTCACAAGGTCGACGGAGAACTGCCGCGCGGCGATACCGGGGTGCCGGTCCAAAGGCTGAAGGACCTAGGCCGGCTGATCACCGCTATTCCCGCGCGCATCGACGCCCACAAAACCGTGGCGCGGGTGATCGAGGGCCGCCGCCAGGCCTACGAGACCGGCGAAGGCATTGACTGGGGCGCGGGCGAGCATCTGGCCTTCGCCACGCTCCTGGCCGAAGGCTATCCTGTGCGCCTGTCTGGCCAAGACAGCGTGCGCGGCACCTTTTCCCACCGGCACTCGGCGCTGATCGATCAAAAGACCGAGGAGCGGTACATCCCGCTGCAGAACCTCGGTCCGAACCAGGCGGCGCAATACGAAGTGATTGATTCGGCCCTGTCTGAAGAGGCGGTGCTCGGCTTTGAGTACGGCTACTCCCTGGCCGATCCCAACACCCTTGTGATGTGGGAAGCTCAGTTTGGCGATTTCGCCAACGGCGCCCAGGTGGTCGTCGATCAGTTCATCTCGTCCGGAGAACGCAAATGGCTGCGCATGTCGGGCCTTGTGATGCTGCTTCCGCACGGATACGAGGGGCAGGGGCCTGAGCACTCGTCCGCCCGCCTTGAGCGCTATCTGCAGGCGTGCGCCGAGGACAATATGCAGGTCGCCAATTGCACGACCCCGGCCAACTATTTCCATATCCTGCGCCGCCAGCTGCACCGGCCGTTCCGCAAGCCGTTGATCCTGATGACGCCTAAGAGCCTGCTGCGCCACAAGAAGGCGGTCAGCAAGCTGTCGGATTTCGCCGAGGGCTCGACCTTCCACCGGGTCCTGCACGACGACGCCCAGGCCAACCCTGAAAAGACCACTATACGCTTGAAGCCGGACGCTGAGATCAAGCGCGTCGTGATGTGCTCGGGCAAGGTCTACTACGACCTGCTCGACGCGCGCGAAAAAGCGGGACGCGACGATATCTACCTGATGCGCCTTGAGCAGTTCTACCCCTGGCCGATGCAATCGCTCCGCAAAGAGCTCGGCCGCTTCCCCACCGCCGACCTCGTCTGGTGCCAGGAAGAACCGAAGAACATGGGCGGCTGGAGCTTTGTCGATCCGTGGCTCGAACTGACCTTGGAGCGGTCCGACAGTGTGTCCAAGCGCGCCCGGTATGTTGGGCGCATGGCGTCCGCGTCACCGGCCGCCGGCCTCATGAGCCGCCACCTCAAGGAACTCGCGAGCTTCCTCGGCGAAGCCCTGGCCTGACCTCGGGTCGGCCGAACAAGAAAACCAGGAGAGATCGGACCCCATGGCCGACATCGTTACCCCGACGCTGGGCGAATCCGTCACTGAAGCCACCGTCGCCAAGTGGTCGAAGAAAGCGGGCGATTCCGTCAAGAAGGACGAGCTACTCGTCGAACTCGAAACCGACAAGGTGTCGCTTGAGGTCGTCGCCCCTCAGGATGGCGTCCTGACCATTGATGCGGGCGAGGGGGTCACGGTGACCCCAGGCCAGAAGCTCGGCTCCGTCGGCGGCGTCGGCGCGCAGCCCGCCGCGACCCCTGCCGCCGCTGTTGCGGCGCCTGCGCCCGCCGAGGCGCCCAAGGCGGAGCCCGCGCCGCCAAAGCCTGAGCCTCAGCCGGCCAGGGCGGCAGAACCCCTGGCGCCGTCGGTTCAGCGCATCGTCACCGAGAAAAAGCTCGACCCCTCGACCATCGCCGGCACCGGGAGAGACGGTCGGATCACCAAAGGCGACGCCCTCGCCGCCCTCGAAGCCTCGCCGGTCCAGCCTGGGGTGTCGGTCGCCGCCGAACCGGCTGCGCCGCGCCCTCTGGCCGAGCGCGAAGAACGGGTGCGCATGACGCGCCTGCGTCAGACCATCGCCAAACGGTTGAAGGACGCCCAGAACAACGCGGCCATGCTGACCACCTTCAACGAGGTCGACATGACGGCGGTTATGGCGCTTCGAAACCAGTACAAGGACGCGTTCGAGAAGAAGCACGGCGTTAAGCTGGGTTTCATGTCCTTCTTCGTGCGCGCATGCATTGCGGCCCTGAAGGAGGTCCCGGACGTCAATGCCGAGATCGATGGACAGGATCTCGTCTACAAGAACCACTACGACATCGGCGTCGCGGTCGGTACGGAGAAGGGCCTTGTGGTTCCTGTGGTCCGTGATGCAGACGCTATGAGCCTGGCCGAAATTGAACAGGCGATCGGCGAGCTCGGCAAGAAGGCGCGCGAAGGGCGTCTCTCGATCGAGGACATGCAGGGCGGCACCTTCACCATCTCCAACGGCGGGGTCTACGGCTCTTTGATGTCGACCCCCATTCTCAATGCGCCGCAATCGGGGATCCTTGGCATGCACGCGATCAAGGAGCGGCCCATGGTGATCGGCGGCGAGATCAAGATCCGGCCGATGATGTATCTGGCGCTCAGCTATGACCATCGTGTCGTGGACGGCCAGGGCGCGGTCACCTTCTTGGTCAAGGTTAAAGCGCAAATCGAGGAGCCCCAGAGGCTGATCCTTGACCTCTGATGACGCCTCGGAACTCCACTGCGGTCGAGGGCGCCGCGTTGAGGCGGCGTGACGCCCCAAACCGCGATCGGGTCGGCCTTGTCGCCGGGCCGGCGCTTTGGGGGTTGGTCAATCGCCCCCTCAAACCTAAGAGACGTCCTGCACGGGGCGGGGCTTTATATCCGGAGCCGGACCCTGTGAGCGGAGAGAGATCGACCGATGGCTGACGAGTTCGACGTAGTGATCATCGGCGGCGGACCGGGCGGCTACAACGCCGCCATTCGCGCTGGCCAGCTCGGCCTTAGGGCGGCGTGCGTGGAGAAGCGCGAGACCCTCGGCGGCACCTGCCTCAACGTCGGCTGCATCCCTTCCAAAGCCCTATTGCATGCGTCCGAGATGTTCGAGATCGCCGGCAAGGCGTTCGCGGGCCTCGGAATCAAGGTCGCCCCGGAGCTTGATCTGCCGCAGATGCACAAGCAGAAGTCCGAGTCGGTCGGCGTCCTGACTAAGGGCATCGAGTTTCTGTTCAAGAAGAACAAGGTGGAGTGGATCAAGGGCGCTGGCGTTATCGCCGCCCCTGGCCAGGTCGCCGTCACCGGCGAAGACGGCTCCGAGCGCACGCTTTCCACCAGAAACATCGTTATCGCCACGGGATCGGAGCCCTCAAATCTGGCCGGCGTCGAGGTCGACCAGATCCGGATTGTCGACTCTACCGGCGCATTGGCCCTCAGTCCCGTGCCGAACAAGCTGGTGGTGATCGGCGCCGGCGTCATCGGCCTCGAGCTCGGATCGGTCTGGCGCCGGCTGGGCGCCGAGGTCGAAGTGGTCGAGTACCTCGACCGCACCCTTCCGGGCGCCGACACCGAGCTGGCCGCCGCCTTCCAGCGCGCCCTGACCAAACAGGGCGTCACGTTTCGTCTGTCCACCAAAGTCACCGGGGCCAAGGTCGCCAAGGACGGCGTGGTGCTGACCGTCGAGGCTGTGGCGGGGGGCGCCCCTGAGGAGGTTGCAGCCGATGTGGTGCTTGTCGCTGTCGGACGGCGTCCGTTCACCGACGGACTTGGCCTTAAGACGGCGGGTGTGAAGACCGATGCGCGCGGCTTTGTCGAAACCGATCATTATAAGACCAGTGTCCCGGGCGTCTGGGCGATCGGCGACGTCACCCACGGGCCCATGCTGGCGCATAAGGCTGAGGACGAGGCGGTGGCCTGCATCGAGCTGATCGCCGGCAAGGCGGGTCATGTGAACTACGATGTCATCCCGAGCGTGGTCTACACAGCGCCGGAAGTGGCCTGGGTCGGCAAGACCGAAGAGGAGTTGAAAGCGGCTGGCGTCGCCTACAAGGTCGGAAAATTCCCCTTTACGGCCAATGCCCGCGCCAAAGTCAATCACGAGGCCGAGGGCTTTGTGAAGGTCCTCGCCGACGCAAAGACCGACCGGGTGCTCGGTGTCCACATGATCGGGCCCGGGGTGGGCGAGATGGTCGGCGAATATTGCGTCGCCATGGAGTTCTCGGCGGCGTCAGAGGATGTAGCCCGCACCTGCCATCCCCACCCAACGCGCTCCGAAGCCTTGCGCCAGGCGGCGATGGGCGTGGAGGGCTGGACCATGCAGGCATAAGCCATGATCTGACCGGCGGGCGCCCAGCGCGCCGGATAAACGGGGATCTAAGCTCTAGGGTGGGCGGTCTGGTAGGCGGCCAGGAGGCTGTCGGCGTCCACAGCCGTATATTTCTGGGTGGTGGACAGGGATGCATGGCCAAGGAGTTCCTGGATGACCCTGAGGTCCGCCCCTGCGCCCAGAAGGTGGGTGGCGAAGGAGTGGCGCATGGCGTGGGGCGTGGCGCTGGCGGGAAGGCCCAGCCGGCCGCGAAGCATGGCCATGGTCGCCTGCACGTGGCGAGGGCTGAGCGCGCCGCCGCGTTTGGCGCGGAACAGGGCCTGATCCTTCGAGAGCATGAAGGGCGCCTCGGCGCAGTAGCGCGCGACCGCTTCGGCCACCACCGGCAGGACAGGCACGATCCTGGTCTTGCCGCCCTTTCCGGTCACGCGGAAGGTCTCGCCCAAAGGCGCGTCGGCCCCCTTGAGCGAGAGGGCCTCGGAGATGCGAAGGCCGCAGCCGTAGAGCAGGCTCAGCACCGCCGCATCTCGCGCCTGCTCCCAGGGCTCGCCTTGTTCTGCGGTCTCGGCAAGCAGCCCGCGCGCCTGGTCGATGTTCACCGGCCTCGGCGCCGTCGGCTTCAGCTTCGGCCCGCGCACCAGGGCTAGGGCTGGGTTAGGAAGGCTGCAGCGCCGCTCAAGCCAGCGGTGGAAAGCGCGCACGGCCGAAAGGTTCTGGCTCAAGGAGCGGGGCTGAAGGCGGCCGCCCGCCTCGCTGCGGCGATGGGCCAAAAAACCGCGAATCTCCGCCGGGGTCACCTGCGCCAGAGCCTGCGTCGTCAGCGCCTGGCCCTGATGGGCGGCGAGGAAGCCGAGATAGGCCTGGCAAGCGTGGCGGTAGCTTTCGAGGGTCCGAGGCGACGCGCGGCGCTCGTCGACCAGGTAGGCGACGAAGGCCTCCAGGGCCTCTGAGGCCGGGGCGCGGCTCAGCTCAACGGCGGCCATCGCTCGGCCGTACGCTCTACGACCCGGGCCAGAAAGGCGACGAGCTCGGCGCCCATATCACGGGTGAAGCCATCGCGCTCGCGCGCGCCGAAGGCCAGGACCCCCTGGCGCTGGGGCGACCAGACCGACAAGCGAACCAAGGCCATACTGTGCACCGCCTCGGGCTGCGGGCCGAATAGCTCGTCAGCGGCGATCGTCGAGCCCATGCGCGCCGCGCCGTCGCCAAGCAAGAGGTCGACCATACCGCACGCCAAGGGGCGCCAACCCGCGGGCGTCAGTCCAGGTCCCTCGACGGCGATCGACCCTGCCACAAGACCAAAGCGGTCTTCAGCGGCCTGCTGCACCCGCCGCGCGAGATCGGCGTTGTTGCGCGCTTCCAGGAGGTCAATGATCAGGGCATGGGTCTGAGACTGGGCATGGAAGTTGGCCCGCGCCAGGGCCTCGATCTCCTGACGGGCGGTCGTTTCGCGGGCGCGGGCCGCTTCCAGCCGGGCCAGGGCGGCGGGGCCGAACTCGACCACATTCGCCGGCTTGAGCCCAAGGGTCTGCATGAGATCGGGGTCATCGCGCAGAAGATCCGGGTGAGCCATCAGGAGCGCGCGCGCTTCGGGCCAGCCGCTACACACCTGATCCTCAGGGGCTTCGATCTCAGCCGCTCCGCTCACCCTGTCGCTCCGAACCCTAGAGAATGGACTGGCCTGCGCCCGTCCAGTCGCGCAAGAACTGTTCAAGCCCCATGTCGGTTAACGGGTGCTTGACGAGGGCGCGGAACACGGCGGGGGGAAGGGTGGCGCAGTCTGCGCCTGCGAGGGCGGCGGCCTTGACGTGCGCGGCGCTGCGAACGGACGCGGCCAGGATCTCAGTCTCATAACCATAGGTGTCGTAGACCGCGCGAATTTCGGCCAGCAGTTCAATTCCGTCCGCCCCCTGGTCTTCGAGCCTGCCGACAAAGGGTGAAACATAGGCGGCGCCGGCCTTGGCGGCGAGCAGGGCCTGGGTCACGGAAAAACACAGGGTGAGGTTGGTCATCCTCCCTTGACCGGCGAAGTGGGCGCAGGCTTTCAGGCCCTCGAAGGTCAGAGGCAGCTTGACCACGACGTTCGATGCGATGGCGGCGAGGGTTTCGCCCTCCTTAATCATCGACGGCGCATCCATCGCGGCCACCTCCGCGGAGATGGGCCCTGGGATCAGGTCGCAGATCTCTGCGATGGTCGGGATCAATGGGCGCCCGGACTTGGCGATCAGCGATGGGTTGGTGGTCACCCCGTCGACAAGGCCGGTTTCGGCCAAATCCTTCAAAACGGCGATCTCTGCGGTATCGATGAAGAGCTGCATCGGATCAGCTTACGGTGATTCCCCGCGCCCATGAGGGGAGGCTGAAGACCCCGTTACGCTGGCCGTGGCCGCGGCTTCAGCGACGCCTTTGCGTCACGCCCCCGCCGATACGAAAGCGGAGGCGAGGGCAGGCCTCATCAGACCCGAAGGGGCATCAGGACATAGCGAACGCCGGAGTCGGTCGGGTCGAGCGCCAAGGTGGGCGAACCGGGATCTGCGAACCTCAGCTCCATGATCTCGCCGCCGATCTGGCTGCAGACATCGAGCAGATAGCGCGCGTTAAAACCGATCTCGAAACCCTCTCCGTCATAGTCGATCTCGATCTCCTCTACAGCCTGGCCGGCTTCCATATTGCGGACGGTCAGGGTCAGTCGGCCGGATTCAACCGCGAGCTTCACCGAGCGCGATTTTTCGGCCGAGATCGTCGCCACCCGGTCGACGGCCGCAGCGAAGAGGCCGTTGTCGATGCGCACGATCTTCTCGTTGTCGCGCGGAATAACCCGAACATAGTCAGGGAAAGAGCCGTCGATCACCTTTGAGGTGAGGGCGGCGCGACCGAATTCGAAGCGGATCTTGGCGGTGGAGATCTGCAGCTCGACCGTCTCGCCCGCATCGTCGAGCAACCGGCGCGCCTCCTGAATCGTCTTGCGCGGCACGATGACCCCCGGAAGACCGATCGCCCCTTCCGGGGCGGGCATTTCGGCCAGGGCCAGGCGATGGCCGTCAGTGGCGACGGCGCGCAGGCGAGCCTGACCGTCTTCCATGAGGGTGTGCAGATAAAGACCGTTCAAATAATAGCGCGTCTCTTCGGTCGAGATGGCGAACCGGGTCTTGTCGATCAGCCTGATCAGGGCCTCAGCGTCCAGGCTGACGCGTCCGGAGAGGCCGTCTGAAGACATGACCGGAAAGTCGCCGGCGGGCAGCACCGGCAGGTTGAAGCGCGATCGGCCCGCCGAAACCGCCAGACGCGGATCATCCCCCTGAAACTTCAGTTCGACCTCGGCCCCTTCAGGAAGTTTGCGCACGATTTCATAGAGGGTATGGGCGGGCGCAGTGATCTGGCCCGGGGTCGAAACCTCGGCGCTGGTCTCATCGACGATCTCCATATCAAGGTCTGTGGCGGAGAAGGCCAGGGCGCCCTTCTCCGCCGAGAGCAGGACATTGGACAGAATTGGGATCGTGTTCCTGCGCTCGACCACGCTCTGCACGTGGCCTAGGGCCTTTATCAGCGACTGGCGCTCGATGGTGAGCTTCATGGGGTCGTCCAAACAGGTTCGCACATCCGCACGACGGCGGCGGTATTGGACGATCCACAGTAAAGGATTCTCGCGGGTGGGGAAGGGCGACCACGCCGGGAGCGGGGGTGCTTGCATCGCCTATCGCGATCGGCGACAGCACGGACATGGCGCTCACCGTGGCCGCGGCCTATCAGCAGAAACTCGCGCGCGGCGACATAGAGCCGGATGCGGCGCAGGCCCTGGCGATTGAGGCTCTGTCACGGCTCGAGGGGGAGCTCAACGCCCTCGCGGAGACCAGCTTTTCCCTGCCATTTCTTCACAAAAAGAGGGGAGCCCCGAGGGGCGTCTATCTGTGGGGACCTGTGGGGCGCGGCAAGTCGATGCTGATGGACCTTTTCTTCGATTCCGCACCGGTGATCGGAAAGCGGCGCACCCACTTCCACGCCTTCATGGCGGGCGCGCACGCTCTGATCGATCTCTGGCGAAAGGGGGACGCGGCCGCCCGCCGTAAGGCGTTTGCGGGGGTTCGCCACGGGGACGATCCGATCCAGGCGCTGGCCGAGACGATCGCGGGCGAAACGCGCCTTCTGTGCTTCGACGAACTCCACGTCACCGATATCGCCGACGCCATGATCCTTGGGCGCCTGTTCGAAGCCCTGTTCGCCAGGGGCGTGGTGGTCGTCGCCACGTCAAACCGTGCGCCGGACGGGCTTTATCAGGACGGCATAAACCGACAACTGTTTCTGCCGTTCATCGCCCTGATCGAGGAGAAACTCGAGGTCGTGAAGGTCGGTGGACCCAAGGATTTCCGCCTCGAACGTCTCCTGGGCGCTGAGGTCTATTTCTCGCCGCCAACGCTTGAGGCCGCGGCTGCGTTCGACCAGCTTTGGCGCAGACTGCTCGACGGCGCCGAAGAGACAGGATCGGCGATCGAGGTCTTGGGACGCACGCTCCGGCTCGAGCATGCGGCGGGCGGCTGTCTTCGCTCGACCTTCGCCAGCCTATGCGGTCAGGCCCTGGGGCCGCAGGACTATCTGGCCCTCGCGACCCGGTTCCACACCGTCTTTCTCGAGGACGTCCCTACCCTGACCCCTGATCGGCGCAATGAGGCGGCCCGGTTCGTGACCTTGATCGACGCCTTCTATGAGGCCAGGACCAAGCTTGTGGTGCTCGCCGACGCTGAACCGGACCGTCTCTATCCATCGGGCGACGGCGCCTTCGAGTTCGAGCGCACGGTCTCGCGCCTGCAAGAGATGCGATCTCGGGACTGGATCCAAGCCGTCCGCGACTAAGGGCGGGGGAACGAGCAAGGGCTTGATCGGTTTTCAAGGCCCGCCCTCAGCCCAGAGCGCCTGTGACCCCAGCCCGTCAGACTGCCGACATCGCACCGCACCGGCGCTCGCCAGAGCAGAGCGCCCTGGTCTGGCTGGGCGGCTTATGGCTCGCGGTTATCGTCGCGATCGTTCTGGTCTTGGCGCTGTTCGATTGGAATCTGCTGCGCGGTCCGCTCGAGCGCCTGGCGTCTGACGCCACCGGTCGCAGCATCCACATCGACGGCGACCTGAAGGTCCGCCTCCTCAGGGCGGAGCCAGAGGTCTATATCGGCGGCCTGAGGATTGGTCAGCCCGCCTGGGCCGGCGCCGGCGACATGGCCGCCGTTGAAGCCCTGAGCGTCAGGACCCGCTGGACGTCGCTTCTGAGCGGCCGGCCCGCGCTGGCCTTGATCGACCTCGTTCATCCAGCGCTTGAGCTTCGCCGCGACGCCGAGGGGCGGGTGAATTGGAGCTTTTCTGACCATGCCGCGGCTGGATCCGCGCCCAAGGTTCCGCCCGTCGAACGGTTCGTGATCGAGAGCGGCCGGCTGCATTTTGTCGACGCCCAGCGGAAGATGGTGATCGACGGGACCATAGGGTCCAACGAGCAGGCCGCCGGGCCTCAGGCGCATGCCTTCAGCCTGCTCGGTCGGGGCATGCTGAACAAGAGCCCGTTTGACCTCACGGTGACGGGCGGGGCGATCATCAATGTGAAGCCAGGCCAGCCCTATCCGTTCACCGGGACGCTCAAGATGGGCGCTACTCGCCTTGAGGCGAAAGGCGCGCTCCATCGTCCGTTCGACCTCTCTGCCTACACGGCTGAGCTGCATCTTGTCGGCCCGGACTTGGCGGATCTTTATACCCTGACGGGCCTGGCTCTGCCCAATACCCCGACCTATGATTTACGGGGCGACCTCAGGCACGCAGGCTCTGACTTTGATTTCAATCGCATTACGGGCCGCATCGGCGCCTCCGATATCGCCGGGGTCTTGGATGTAGGTTTGGCGTCGGGTCGTCCGCAGCTGCACGCAAACCTCCGCTCACGGTCATTGGATTTCAAGGATCTCGCTGCTCTGATCGGGGGCCCGCCCGTCGGCAAGGCCGCCGCTACGGCGAACCCGGCTCAGAGGGCGCAGGCCGCGGCGCTTGCCGCCGAACAGCGGATTTTGCCCGATACGCCTTTGCAGGCGGATCGCCTGCGCGGGATGGACGCTCTGGTCGAGTACAGCGCCGCCGCCGTGAAGGACGCCTATCTTCCCTTAAGGAGCGCCCATCTCCACCTGACCCTCGAGCACGGTCTCTTGACCATGGACCCTGTGGAGTTCGACCTGCCGCAAGGTCGCTTCACCGCTATGGTCGCCCTCGACGGCCGCGGGGCGACGCCGGTCACCACCGTTGACGCCCGCTTATCAAATTTGGAGCTGAGCGCTCTCGCGCCGAACACCAAGCCCGATCCCGCTCCGATCGACGGCCTGATGGCGGCGCGGATCAAACTCACGGGGCGCGGGGACTCCGTGCATAGAGCCGCCGCCGCCGCGAACGGCGCGGTGACCCTGGTCATTCCCCACGGTCATATCCGCAAGGCCTTCGCCGAACTTCTCGGGGTCAACGCGGGCAAGGGGCTTGGTCTGCTCCTCTCTAAGAACCAGGACCAGACCGACATCCGCTGCGGCGTCGCTTCATTCAACGTGGCCCGCGGGCGTCTCAACGTGAACCAGATCCTGATGGACACCGATGTGGTTCGGGTCAGCGGACAGGGCTACGCCGATATGGGCGACGAAACCTTCAATCTCGTGCTGAAGGGCGACACCAAGAGGTTCCGTCTGACCCACGTGTTTCTTCCGATAACCGTGCGAGGCCATTTCCGTAGCCCCGAACTTGGAATTCAGCCGGCTCCTGCGTTGGCTCAGGCGGGCGCGGCGATTGCGCTCGGCGTCGTGTTGACGCCTCTGGCGGCTATGCTCCCGTTCGTAGATCCTGGCTTGGCCAAGAATGCAGACTGCCAGGCGCTCATGGCGGAAGTTCGAACAGCGCCGGCGTCAGTAAAGGGCGCGCTTGTGACGGCCAAAAACAAGCATTAGAGGTCCGGAACCCAGGTTGATGCTGAAGCGTTTCTATCTCGACGACCGTGGCCTTGCGGTCTCTAAACGGAGATGGAAGATGAGTGACAATCGCATTCAGGGCGCCGCGAAGAAAGCCTCCGGCGCGATCAAGGAAGCGGCGGGCAAAATCACCCGCGACCCCGGTCTTGAAGCCAAGGGTAAGGCTGAGAAGGCCATCGGCGGCGCGCAGAATAAAGTCGGCAAGGTGCAAGACGCCCTGCGTCGCTGATCCTGCTAGGGCTGATATTGTAAACACCAAAGGCGGCGGCCGGAGCGATCCGGCCGCCGCTTTTGTTTGGGTCTAGACGGAGGCGGCGGCCGGCCCAGAGCGGCCCCCCGAGCGACGGCGGCGCTTGCGCTTCAAGGCGACGCCTTCGTTGGCCTGAGCCTCCTTCATGGGTTCATATCCCGTATTAGGAGCGCCATACCGTCCGGCAGGCCGGGTCTCGCCGCCGCGGTGTCCCTCCACCTGCCGTGATTCATCGCGCACATGTCCGCCGTCCCGACGAGCGCCGCGAAATTTCTGGCGGGGCTTCTGCGAGGACTGCGGCTTGGCCTGCGTCTGAGGCTTGGTCTGCGGCCGGCGATCCCCGGAGCGCTCGCCGCGCCGGCTCTCCAGGCCTTCCCCTTCGCCGGGCTTGTCGAAGCCAAGATGGGCCTCGGCCGCCTGCGCCTGGGCCAGTTGCTTGTCGTTGCGACGGTCAAAGGCCGGAATGGTCTGTCGGGTCAGCCGCTGGATATCGCGCAGGAGATTGCGCTCGTCGTCCCCGACCAGGCTGATCGCCTTGCCTTCGGCGCCGGCTCTGGCGGTGCGCCCGATCCGGTGGACATAGCTTTCCGGCACGTTCGGAAGTTCGAAATTGATCACGTGGGTGACGTCCGACACGTCGATCCCGCGGGCCGCGATATCGGTGGCCACCAGGGCGCGGACCTTTCCGGCCTTGAAGGCGGCCAAGGCTTTCTCGCGCTGGGGCTGGCTCTTGTCGCCGTGGATGGCTGCGGCTTCGACGCCGCACAAATCCAGGTGCTTGGCCACACGGTCAGCGCCGCGCTTGGTGCGGGTAAAGACGATGGTGCGCGAGAGGGACGCATCCGCGTAAAGATCGGCTAAGAGCACGCGCTTGCGCGCAGTTTCGATCAGGAGAACCTGTTGGCTGACCCGGTCCGCGGTTGCGGCCGGTGGTGCGACCGCGACCTCGACGGGATTGCGGAGCAGGTCAGACGCGAGGGCTTTAATCTCCTTGGGCATGGTGGCCGAGAAAAACAGATTCTGACGTTTCATCGGCAGGCGCGCCACGATCTTGCGGATCGGCTGCAAGAAACCGAGGTCGAGCATCTGGTCGGCTTCGTCAAGGACGAACACCTCGACCTCGGAGAGGTTCAGATGCCCCTCCTGCATATGATCGATCAGGCGGCCGGGTGTGGCGACCAGCACGTCGACACCCTGATGCAGGGCTTTGATCTGCGCGCCGTATTTTACGCCGCCAAAAACCGTGGTGACGGACATCCCAAGCGCTGAGCCATAGGCGCGGAAGCTTTCGGCGATCTGCGAGGCGAGTTCGCGCGTCGGCGACAACACCAGGGCGCGGCAATGCTTTGGCGTGGCTTTGACGCGATTGGCGGCGAGCCGGTGCAGGATCGGCAGGGCGAAGGCGGCGGTCTTGCCGGTGCCGGTCTGTGCGACGCCGAGAAGATCCTTGCCGGTCATCACGGGGGGGATAGCCTGCGCCTGGATCGGGGTGGGAACGGTGTAGCCCTTGGCCGCCACAGCTTTGAGAATGGCAGGATTGAGGGCAAAGTCGTTGAAATGGTTCAAAAGGGATCCTTAGGCGGAGAACCGCCGGATTCGCCGTGCGCGCGCGTGGCATGCATGCCAACGCCGAGGACGTCTATGTCTGGAAACGCCTGCGTGGGCCCGGCGTCGGGTGAGGCTCAAAGCGAGGGACAGGCTGAACGGGAGTCCCGTTCCTTCACGCAGTCTACCTTGCACGCCGTAATGATGGCGCAGAGCTAGGGTGCCTGTGGGCCTCTTCGGGCCGAAAGTCAAGGCGATTGCGCGCCGCGGACGCCCCGGGCCCCTTTCCCCGTGCCGGTGAGACAGGCTAGGCTGGCGCGATGACTGACCTTAGACCCATGCCGCGCGCGGCGATCTTCGCCGCTGGGTGGATCATCGCCCTGGCGGCCGCGGCCGGTTTCACCCTCGGCCTGGTCCGCGACCTCAAAGGAACCAACGGCGCCAATGGCGACGCCGATCTCGGCGCCGCCGTCGCCCCGATCAAGGCGGCTAACGCCCAGCCTCTGGTTGCGCCGCCCGTGACAGAAGCGGATGTGCGCCGCTGGGCCCGAGAGGAGGTGCTCGCATCCGCCAATGCGCGCGCCGAAAAGAAGAAGGCGGATGACGATGATGCGACCTTGGACCCTGGCGACACCACCGCCGCCCCGCCGCCGCCGATCGTGCCTGGTCAGCCGCTGACCGGCCCTGTGGCGACGCCCAAACCCCCGGCCGCCCAGCCGGCGCCGCAAATCCCGTTCTAAGACCGGCCCCAGGCCGGCGCGGGCTTGGGGTCAATAGCCGTCGAAGGCCTGTTGCAAGCTTTCGCCGTCCGCCGCCGCGAGGTGGACCATCAGCAGCACCCGGGATTTCGCCGGGTTGAGCAGGCCGCTCCGCACGAAATTGGCCGGTGCTCGCGCCGCTCCGTAAGACGCGTCGTGGACCGGACCTGAAAGCACCCGCGAGGACAGGACCACCGGCGTTCCCGCCGCCGCGGCCGCGGCGGCCGCGCGCTCCACGGCCGGCGTCATGGTCCCGCTGCCGAAGCCTGCGATCACCAAGCCCTTGGCCCCCGCCTTCAGCGCCGCCTGAAACAAGGCGTCGTCGCCGCCGAGGTAGGCGGTAAGGATATCCACCCGCGGCAGAGCCGCGATCGCCTCTGGCGTCAGGGCGTAGGTGCGGCCGGACCGCCCGGGCGGGCGCAGGTATCGCAGGCCGTCGGCTGCGGAGATGAGCCCGATGGGTCCCTGGTTCGGGCTCTGGAAGGTGGATAGATGGGTGGTGTTGGTCTTGGTGACAGCGGCGGCGGCGTGGACTTCATCGTCCAGAACCACCAACGTCCCCCGGCCGCGCGAGGCCGGCGCCGCCGCTACGGTAATGGCCTCAAGCATGTTGCCGGGGCCGTCCGCGGAGCTGACTGTGCTCTGGCGCATCGAGCCGGTCAGGACCACCGGCCGGGGGTCGGCGATGACGAGATCGAGCAGAAAAGCGGTCTCTTCCATGGTGTCGGTTCCATGGGTGACCACGATGCCCGCGAGGCTGGGGTCGGCGGCGAAGGCGGTTCGAATACGTCCGACGAGCCGGGCCCAATCGGCAAAGCTCAACGCGCTCGAGCCCACGGCGGCGACGGTCTCCACCGAAACGTCTGCGACGCTGGCGAGCTCCGGGATGAACCCCACCAGCTGATTGCCGCTTACCGACTTGCCGCCGGGGGCGGAGCCGATCGTCCCGCCCGTTGCGATCACAAGGACATGGGGCAGGGCGGCCTCGGCGCGACCGCCGGGCGCAAGCGCCAGGGCGGTCAAGAGCATCAGGGCCTTGATCAGGCGTGCACGGATCATTTGGCCGGACCATCAGGATGAAGGTAGCGCGCGAGGAACCGGTAGATCTCTTCGCGCGATTCCAGGGCGAGAGGCGTGTCGAGGCGATTGAAGTAATGGCCTCCAGGGGCGTCCTGGTAGACCTTGTACTCGAAAGATTTGCCTTCAGCCTTGAAGGCCTGGATCAGGTGTTCGACCTCCAGATAGTTCACATCCTCGTCGTTGGTGTTGGTGTGGACCAGGAGCGGCGTGTCGAGCTCTTTGGCGTGAGTCACAGGGGAGCGTTTCCGGTATTCGGCGATGTCTTCCTGCACGGTCTCGCCAAGGTGATAAGGCGCGCTATAAAGCTCTCGGTATCCTTCTGACTCATAGCCCATCCGCGCCACCAGATCGCTGACCGGCACACCCGCGTACGCGACGGCGTAGGCCTTGGGGTGGGCGAAGATATTCATGAGGGTGATCAGCCCGCCATGGCTCCAGCCTACGATGCCGACGCGCTTGGGATCTAAGAACCCGTAGCGCGTCAGCATCCACTGCATGCCCTTATAGACGTCGTCGACCTCAAGGCCGCCATAGTCGATCTCTTCGTAGAACTGACGGCCATAGCCGGTGCTGCCGCGATAGTCGCTGGCCACCACGGTATATCCGCGCTCGATCAGCTCGCGGATCAGGTGGGCGTCGATCGTGGTGTCCAAACTCGCGTGCACGCCTTGATGGACAAAAACAATCAGCGGCTGCTTGCGTGAACGATCGAGATGTTTGGGGATGAAGGTATAGCAGTGCAGGAGGATCGGGTTGGTCGCGCCCGGCGCCTTTTTGTTCTTGACGTGGGGGTTGGGCTCGCCGGTGTATTCGTCCTTATCGATGTCGGCGATGTCGCCGAGCTTCTGATACCAAAGCAGGTCGTCAATTCGTTTTAGAACCACATCGACCGCCGAGTCGGGCCCGGAAAACACCGGCGTGGGCGCCGGTCTGGCTGGGGGTTCTGATTGGGCAAGGGCCGGGAGGGCGGCGGCGAACCAAAGCGCGGCGGCGAGAAGGTTTGGGCGCATCAATTGATCTTCTCAGCGTCGAGCGACCCTATTCGCTCGCGAGGATTGCTGAACTGGATGAAGCGGACGACCTTGCCCGCTGCGTCCCGTTCAAAGCGAATTTCGTCAGCCTCGCTGCCGTCGTCGCGGACCCTTCGAAACCTGTCGCCGCCCTTTGGCTTGAGGATGCTGAGGCCATCCGCTGGCTTGTTTGACGGAAGGTTCAAGAGCGCTAATCCGCCGGCCCAGGGCGTCACGACGATCTCCGCGCCCCAGGGCTGCCCGCCGTATCGCCCGGCATAGGCTTCAAGGTCGACGGCGGCGGGGGGCGCGCCCTTGAACTTGAACCCTGCCCTCTTGTCGAGGAGATCGAAGGCTGACTGGGCGTAGGCGCCAGGCGCCTCCGTGCCGGTCAGCATGGCGATGACCGCCGTCTCCGTCGCGGGACGAAGCTGAAGGGTGGTGTGGTAGCCTGGGCAGTCGCCGCCATGGCCGACATAGGTCTGATCGCCCCTATGGCCGACGGTGAAGCCCAGGCCCCAGCTGGTCTTCCAGTCCGGATCCATGAATTGGACCCGCTGCATCTCGCGAAGGGTCGAGGCTTTCAACACCTCCGCTTTGCCGGTCCGGAGCAGGCGAAATTGCCAGATCGCGAACTTGCCGAGGTCCTCGGCGGTGGAGGTGTAGCCGGCGGCCGGTGTCACGCCGCGGGCGTCGAAGGGTTTGAGGAGGGGGCGCGCGCCATCGCGTTCGATCGCGCCCCAGCCGACGGCGAGGCGTTTGCCGTAGAGATCCAGCGGAAAGAACGGATGGGTGTCGCTAAGGCCCAAGGGGTCTAGCACCTTGGTCTGGGCATAGTCCTTATAAGGCGTTCCAGAGACCGCGGCGACCGTCTCGCCGACCAGGGTCAGGCCGAGGTTGCTGTACTGGAACCTTTGGGATGCGGGCCAGAGCGGCGCTTGCTCTGAGAACTTCGCTTTGATCTGCTCGTGGGTCGGAAACGGGTAGTCGGGTCCGGTCCAGTAGGGATAGTCCGATTCCCGCGGCAGTCCCGCCGAGTGGGTCAAGATGGCCCGAAGCGTGATCGGCAGGCTGTCCTCGTCGACCGGCTTCAGCTTCGCCCAGGGAAGATAAGTCGACACGGGCTCGTCCAGGCGCACGCGTCCCGCTTCCCACTGCTGCATCAGGCTGACCGAGGTGAACAGCTTGGAGATCGAGCAGATCGAATAAAGGGTCTTGGAGGTGGCGGGGATCGTGTGGTCGGCGTCGAGCGTCCCCCATCCCTTAGACCAGACGATTCGGTCGCCCTGGACCACGGCGGCGGAGAGGGCGGGCACCCGATCGAACGCCTGAACGCTGCCAAGCCACTCATCGATAAGGCGCAGGGCCTCGGCCTGCGCAGCTTCATCGGGTTTGGGCGGCGGCGGACGGGTCTCGGCCATAACCGGGGTCCAGGCGATCAGACTCGCCAGCGCGGCTGTCGCCAGGGCTTTCATACGCGTCATGTCCCTGATCACCCTCTTCCCGGACGCCCGATCGGCAGGTAAGGCCGGGCCCCTTGCCTGCTAAAGCCCGAGCTGCGGTCGATTTAGGTTTTCGCCGTTGGAGGCTCAGCGGCCTCCACGATCGGCGGAACCTCGGTCTGGCTCGTCAGCGGCGGCGACTTGTTATGCCAGCCGGTGGCTTGTTGGTAGGCGTAGGCCAAAGCCAAAACCCTGCCCTCGGCAAAGTGCGGACCTGCGATCATGATCCCGACCGGTAGGCCCGAGGCGGTGAAGCCGCACGGCATGGAGAGCGCCGGGATGCCGAAGGCGTCGAACGGATGGGTGTTGGTGCAGCCGCTGTCTTCGGCGAAGAAGTCGTAGACCTTAGTCGCATGCCGCTCGGTTCCGCGCGTCTCTGACATCTCCCGTTTCAACGAATCATTGATCTTAGGCGCCGCCATCCGGGTCGTCGGAACGACCACGAGGTCAAAGTCCTTGAAGACGCCGTCGATCATGCGCCGGGTGGTCATGAGCCGCTGGTGCTCGCGGGCGTCGTCGGCGGCGCTCGCCACCTTAGACCCTGGGGGCGGATTGTCGATGTGCGACAGCCAGGCCCGGTTCGGGGGCATATAGTCGAGCCCGTACTTCTGAATGAGATCGTGGTGATAGAACTCCGCATCGCCTGGCGCGCCGCCGGGATCGCCGTCCCACAAGGGCGCACGAGAGGTAATCCCCGCGGTAAGGCTTGAGAGCTTCTCCAACGCCGCCATGACCACCGGTTCGATCTCCGGGTCGATATGATCGTAGAACGAGACGGGCGCGGAAAGGCGCAAGCCTTTGACCGGCTGCTTCATCGCAGCCACATAGTCCTCTGGTTTGCTCTGCACACTGAAGATATCGAGGGGGTCGTAGCCGGTCATCGATCCCAGCATCAGGGCGGCGTCCTCGACCGTTCGCGCCATTGGTCCGCAATGATCGAGGTTGGCTGCGCAGGGGATGATCCCGCGGATGGAGACAAGGCCTGTGGTCGGTTTCAGTCCGACGATGCCGCACCAGGCGGACGGGACCCGGATGCTGCCGCCCGTATCGGTGCCGAGGGCTCCGTACGCCATGCGGGCGGCGACGGCTGCGCCCGAACCGGCTGAAGATCCGCCCGTTACATGGGCGAGGGACCAGGGGTTGCGGGTCGGACCGAAGTAGGAGACATCGCCCGTGCAGCCAAACGCGAATTCGTGCAGGTTCAGCTTGCCGATCATCACCGCGCCCGCCGCTTTCAGGCGTCGGACGATGTCGGCGTCCTCGCTCGGGACCCGGTCCTTGAACATCGGACTGGCCGCCGTCGTCCGGGTTCCGGCGGTGTCGATATTGTCCTTAAGGCCAATCGGGATGCCGTGGAGCGGACTTCTCAGCCGGCCGGCCTTCTGTTCGGCGTCCAGTGCGGCGGCCTGGGCCAGGGCTTCGGCGCCCATGACTGTGATGTAGCAATTGACCTTTGGATTGAGGAGATTGATCCGGTCAAGGAGGGCCTTGACGAGGTCGGTGGAGCTTACGGAGCGGCTTCTGATCAGAGCCGAAGCCTCGGTCAGGGTGAGATCCGCGAGTTTCGCGTCTTTGGAGGCGCTGTCTTTAGCCTGGGCATAGCCTGGCCGAAGCTCGCCTGCGGCCTCGGCCGCCAGGGCGGCGCCGGCCAGGATCATCATACTCCGACGGGTTAAGTCAGACATATGGCGGGATCTCCCTTGGAGCTGCAGCCGGCTCCTGCGCCTGAAGGGCGCAGGAGCCGGTGTCTTTTTTCGTTAGAAGCTTCGGGTGATCTTGGCGTTGATCAGGAAGGGCTCGTTCATGAACACTTCGTATTCCACAGCATTCAGGAAGCGCGCATCAGCATGGCGCTCATCCAGAACGTTGGTCGCCGAGATCTCATACTTCCACGGCTTGGCGTTATAGAACACCCTCATATCCACCTCCGCCTGGTGGGTCTTGAAGGCGTTCGGGTACTGCATGAAGACTGCCGTGGTTCCAACGTAGGAGTAGGTCGTGGGCATGGGCATGGTCTTGTAGACCAGGCCTCCGCCGAAGCCGAAACCCTTCAGGATTCCACTCTGGAACTCGTAGGTTGAGAAGGTGGAAAGCCCGAACTTGGCCAGGAAGGGCGAGGTATAGCCTTTCAGCTGTCCGCCGGTGAAGGTGTTCCAGCCCGAAGAGGAGGAGACCAGAAGGGTCCAGCCCGGGGCGAGCTTGCCTTTGAACTCGAACTCCCAGCCTTGCGCCTGCTCGGCCCCCTCGGCGAGGGAGAATTTCGGGTGCAAGGGGTCTCTTTGGAAGGCGTTGGTCACGGCGGTGTCGTAGACGTCGAAGGACCAGCTATACATCTTGTTGGGCGCCTCGCCCTTCAGGCCAAGCTCGTAGGTGCGGCCAAGGACGTTGCCGAGGAAGATGCCGACGCTGTCAGGCGCGCTCGGATTGTAAGCAAAGCTCGAACCCGCCTCAAAGGTCGTGCCGTAGCTGAAGTAGCCGTTGATGTGAGTCAGCAGCTGATAGCTGGCGCCGGCCTGATAGGTCCAGTCGTGCTCGTCGGGCCGGGTCTGCAGATAGGGCGCCTGGCTGATTGGCGCCTCTGGATAGCCGTACTGGGTCTCCTGGGTCTCCTCGCTCATGGAGAACCGGCCGCCGAGGTTAATCGTCAGCTTGTCGATGGGGTGCAGAAGGAGCTGAGCTTCCTCTCCATAGTTGATGTCGCGCCGGTTAAACGCATAGCTGAAGGTCTGACCGTACTGCGCGATCTGTTGCCCGGGGCCGCTATAGCCGGGCACCACACCCCAGTTGTTCTCGTAGATATCAAAGCCGCTGGTCGCGCCGGCGACGAAACTTCCGACGTAAGGATGATAGCCGATCAGTCCATCGGTATAATCCCCGCCGATCGAGAAGTTCTGGGTGTGGCCGAGGGCCTGGAAGCTCCCGAGGAGGTTCACTTCGCCGGCCCACTGGTGGTTTTTGTTGGTCCCCCAATACATGTAGAGATTGGTCTTGGAGGTCTTGACCGTGGAGATCGGCGCGAAGTCGCCGACCCAGGCCCACTTGGAATCTGGCGTGTTGACGTCGTCGTGCTCGATCCCGAGCTTCAGTTTCCAGCCGTCGGCGAACCCGCCCTTGAAGGTGTGGGTATAGGTCAAAGAGGCGTTTTCGTAGTTCTTGTCCAGGCGGGCCCAAGGCGCGCTGTCGCCGAGCTTGGAGAAGGGCAGCTGGGGGATGATGTAGTTGGCGCCGTTGCTGAGCCCGCCGGGACCATTGGGGTTGGCCGCAAGGCCAAAGCCCACCGAAGCCCCGGACCAGCTTTGGGAATAGCTCGAGAGGAACAGAAACTCGTCCTGATCGGTCGGCTTGTAACGAACGCTTGGCGCCAGGGTCCAGCGCTTTTCACCAAGATAGTCGAAGGCTGAACGTTCGGTGTAGGCCACCCCGACCAAACGGGCGGACAGTTTTCCATCGGCGGTGATGGGACCATAGACGTCGAAGCTGGTCCCGTAGCGATCATAAGAGCCGGCGTCGACGGAGGCCTCGCCGCCGAAATAGTCCTTCGGGCTCTTGGAGATCGCGATTTCAACCCCGCCAGGATCTGACTGGCCATAGTTGGTCGCCGCGGCCCCGAGATAGACCTGGACGCTATCATAAATGTACATTTCCGGGACGATCGCTTCGTCCGAGCGGAAGCCGTCGACCTTCAGGGGAAAGTCGGTGAAGGTCGAAATAAAGCCCCGGAAGTAAAGCTGGGTGAAGCCGGCGCGGCTGCCTGGCTGATAGGTGCCCGAATCCAGGCGCGCAATGTCATTGAAGGTGGTGACGCTCGCGAGCTGAAGGTCCTCGTTGGTCATGACATTCAGGGCCTGGGTGGTCTCGATGAGCGGCACCGGAATATTGTTGACGCTGCCCGTGCGCTGCACCGTGCCGGTCACGACCACTTCGTTCTGAGGGGCGGGCGGGGCAGGCTGGTTGGCCGGCTGATTGGCCGCTTGATCGGTCAGCCCAACCCCTTGGGCCTTGGCGGCGGTGGAGACGGCCGTCCCTTCTGAGGTCTCAAGCGTCGCCACGCTCGCTTGAGCAAGGGCAGGCGCGCCACAAAGGGTGGTCAGCACAGCGCCGCCCACCGTGGACACCAGGCCCAGCATAAGAGCGCGATGCACGGATTTGTCCGTGCGCGCAGCGGTTAATCCAACGGACTTTCTCATGGTGCGCCCCCGTGCAGCCAACTGACTTTTACGGCTGAGACCATGGTAGGCGGGTCAGACACTGGCGATTGAAAAATGTCTTGTTTCGAAAACAGAAAGGGCGAAGCCGAAAAATCGCGCTGGAATATGCAGATGGGCGTCAAACCTGCTCTGAATCTACGCATGAAATCTAATGGAATACACGCAAGAGTTGGTAGGGTCCGAACCCCCCATTTGAGGGGGTTGAATTCATGAAATCCCGATGTTTGCTAAAACTTTGACCTCATTTGTCGAAGATATATACATGATTTGCGCGATTGTTGATCAAGTTGACGGCGGTATCAATCTGCACGACAAAAACCTATAGTTTATTGTCGAGGCGCGCCGATGATGAGGATCATAGTGTTGATTGTCTGGGCGCCGATATCGATAATCAGTCTAAACGTGCGGCGAAATCAAGGCTAGAGATCGCGATGGTCCTGTCCGGGACCTAAGCCGCAGCCGGAGGCGCATAGTCGAAGATGAAATGAATTCTATCCTCGGGGCCGTTGTTGATCACGTGGTGAAGCATCAAGTTATTCAATTCAAACGCATATCCGGCCCGTGGAGGCACGCGTTCGGGGCCGACGACGAATTCGACGCCCGCATTCGTCACCAAGGGCACATGAATCCGGTGCGCAATCGAAAAGGTGGGATGGACGTCCTTGTGACGGGCGATGCGTCGCCCGGGGGCAAGGCGCGTGACCATGGCTCTCAGAAGCCGCCCGCCGGGCGCATAGCGCTTGCCTACGATCTGATCGATCACCGGCTGCGCCACATCGCCCAGGAGCGGCCAACCCTCGGCTGGCGTCACGGCGATGTCGGGCCAGCCCTCGCAGAACAAGAGAATGATCGACTGGGTCTGGGCGTGGACCTCGTAGTCGTCCTGACGCCGGGCGTCGGCGCGCCAGGCGTCCTCGTCCAGAGAAAGGACCTTTTGCGTCAGCGCCAAGCACTCTACCTTGCCCAAGGGAACGGTCGGCTCATGAGCGATCATCGGCAAACCCTCGGCAAAGGTTGGGGCATGTGGCGCAGCACCTGTGAACGAGCCCTTCGAGATGCTCTCTGATCCCCTCGACCAGCAAGTAGAAGCCGCGTTCCAGCGCCACAAGCAAGGCGATCTTCGCTTCGCAAACTCGGTTTATCGCCAGGTGCTGGCTAAGCGGCCCAACCATTCGGCGGCCTTGCACTATCTTGGCCTGATTGCCCAGCAGACAGGCTATTCAAACGATGCGGCCGAACTCTTGAAACGGTCGATCCTCATCAATCCGAGGGATCCGCGGGCGCACAACCACCTTGGCCAGATCCACATAGCCTTAAAGGACAACACCGCCGCCGCGCGCTCGTTTGAGCGGGCGCTTGAGATCGACCCTAATCATGTGGACGCCCTGAACAATCTCGCCAATGTGGTGAGGGTCCGCGACCTCCTGAGGGCGATCGAGCTTTACCGGCGCGCGATGGCCCTCAATCCGAGAGCAGCCTTCGCCGTCTACAACCTTGCCCAGGCGCTCAACGAGGACAATGCGATCGACGAGGCCCTGGCCTTGTTCCAGCGGGTCATCGACCTTGACCCCAGTCATTGCGACGCGCGCCATTCTCTCGGGATTCTCTTGGAACAGAGGGGCCGTTTTGCGGAAGCGACGGAGCAATATCTGGCGGTCCAACGCCTTCAGCCCGCTCATGTCTCCTCCCTCGCCAACCTGCTCGACATTCGCGATTACGAGCCGGACGCGGCGACCGTCGCCAAGGCCGAAGCGCTCTTGCAGACGACCAACGCCTCTGAAGAGGACCGGATCAAGCTGCATCACGGCCTTGGCAAGCACTATGACCGGGTGGGCGCCTTCGATCAGGCGTTCGGGCATTTTGCGGGGTCGAAGGCGATCTTGCGAAGCCAGGGACCGGGTTTCGACCTCAGCGCCGTGGCCAAATCCTTCGAAGCGCTGAAAAAGGCGTTCGGGCCATCCCAATTCGGTCCAGGCCGACCCTATGGCAGCCTCTCAGAACGCCCCGTGTTCATTGTAGGCTTGCCGCGGTCCGGAACCACGCTGACCGAGCAAATTCTGGCCAGCCATCCTGAGGTCTACGGCGCCGGCGAGCTTAGAAAGATCCCCGAGATCATCAAATTCCTGCGCCCTGACTATCCAGAGTGCATGGAGGGCCTCAGCGAGGACGAGCTTCAACCCCTTGCCGAAGACTATCTTGACCTTCTCGCCAGCCTGGCGGGGCCGGAGCCGACCCGGGTCAGCGACAAGCTGCCGATCAACGCCCTGCACCTCGGCCTGATCGCCGTCCTCTTCCCCAAGGCGCGGATTATTCACTGCCGACGCGATCCGATGGACATCGCCCTTTCGAGCTTCATCGAGCTGTTCGACCTCGACCAGGACTACACCACCGATTTTGATGATTTCGGGCGCTATTTTCTGCTGCATGAAGAGCTTATGGCCCACTGGCGCAGGGTCCTGCCGATCCCGATCCACGAGCTGCGTTACGAAGATATGGTCGCAGACCCCGAGGCGGCCAGCCGCGCCCTGATCGACTACTGCGGTCTGGCCTGGGATCCGCGCTGCCTTGACTTCACCCGGACGGAACGGACCGTCAAGACGCCCAGTCGCTGGCAGGTGCGCCAGCCCATCTACGACCGGTCCGTCGGTCGCTGGCGCAACTACGCCGCCCATATGAGCGCGCTCTCCGAACGGCTGAAGCGCGATGGCTACGATTACGCGGCCAAACCCCTCAGCCCCTCAGCGGCGGCTCCGGCGGCCGTTCTGGCGGGGCCAGACGGTCCGCGCCGCGCCCTGCCCAAGGTTCTCCGCCGACCGATCTTTGTGGTCGCCGCCCCCCGCTCCGGCAGCACCTTGCTGTTTGAGACCCTGGCCGAGAGCCAGCAGTTCGCGACCCTTGGCGGGGAGGCGCACTGGCTCGTGGAGACCATTCGCGCCCTTCGCCCCGGAGCCTCGGATGTGGAGTCCAATCGCCTGACCGCCCGGCACGTCACCGATATGATCGCCGACCATATCGCCCAGCAGATCACAGGCAAGCTGATCGATCGCAACCAGCGTCCTGTGGCTCCGGATGATGAGCGGACCTTTCTGGAGAAGACCCCCAAGAACGCTCTGCGCATTCCCTTCTTCGATGAGATCTTCCCTGACGCTCGCTTCATTTTTCTCTGGCGCGACCCGCGCCAGAATCTCAGCAGCATCATGGAGGCGTGGCGGTCAGGCCGATTTGAAACCTACCCGCGCCTCAGTGGGTTTTCGGGCGCCTGGTCCTTGCTGCTGCCGCCCGGCTACGCGGCTTTGAGCGGCAAACCCCTCGAGGACATCGCCGCCTTCCAATGGGAGGCGACGAACCGGATCATTCTCGATGATCTGAGCCGCCTTGATGCGGCGCGCTGGACGGCGGTCAACTACGCCCAATTCCTCGCCGACCCTGAAGGGGAGGCGCGCAGACTCTGTGCGTTCGCCGGCCTCGGCCTCGACCCTGACCTTCTCAGCCGACTTTCAACCACCCTGCCGCACTCGCGCTACACCGAAACCCCCCCGGCCGATGACAAGTGGCGGGCCAATGAGGCGGAAATCCTGCGGGTCCTGCCGACGCTTGAAGACACCTGGGCGCGGCTGAGGGCACTTGATCGATAAAGGCCTGGCGTCGACGTCCGAAGCATCAATCCCCTCGGCGATCCTATTTGTCGCGAGGCAGGAACATGTCCCCTGGTCCGCGCAATCCGGTGATCTTGCCATCGGCGCCCCGTTCGACGGTTATGGTCATGCCGTCGCTTAGCCGGATGAAGGTTTTGTCCGCGATCGCGATCATCGGGGCGGGTTGGCCTTCGCCTACCGAAACCAGGGTTTTGTCGCTCAAGGCCAGCTTGGCCGTTCCGCCGCCGTAGGCGCCCGCGACTTCTG
>Ga0116231_10000350_pt1 | contig 75180 bp, 50 predicted proteins | sample S1TSphgellanicum_2_FD_89695 | JGI IMG/M metagenome (GOLD analysis project Ga0116231, IMG submission 89695) | Host-associated microbial communities from peat moss isolated from Minnesota, USA - S1T2_Fd - Sphagnum magellanicum MG | ecosystem: Host-associated > Plants > Peat moss > Unclassified...
ATAATCAGATCTCGCCATTCCTGCAACATGCAGGACTCCTGGAAATTATTGAAATCCTGATCAGTATTGTTGTGTAGCAGCTGATTATTTGCAACGTGTAGATGATGATGACGATCATCTTCATCTTCATATGCAGCAGCTTGTAATTCGTTGAAGATGCAGTAGCTATCGATATTCATATTCTCTACATTCCTTAACCCCTCCTCATGCTGATCCTCCTGATCTATTAATGCATATCTAGTAATTGTCCAGTCTTGAATGTCATGACTGCGGCCTGTAGCAGCAGCAGCAGCAGCTTGTGTCATGCTAGAATCAGTTGACATCAGCGATTCTGCTGCAAGGCAGCTTTCCAGATCAGAGCTTCGAGTGAGCTGCTGATCTGCTGCTGCATGTCGCGTTGATGCTGCAGTAACTGCAAGTTCTGACACAATTTCAATATTCCAAAATAATCCTAAAATTAAAAAATAGATATTAAAAAATGTTCATTATGTTTTGTATTTGTAATGTTATCCAATCGGGACTATAGAAAGCCTTGAAGAAGAGGATGAGAGTTTAATTCCCATGAATTTCAACAAGCAAAAATGTTTTTTTTTTCTTTTTTCTTTTTTCCAGCAAAGCCATTCATGAATTAATTTGTTCCAAACATTAGTGGTAGGAAAATACTTGGTTAATTAGCTGGGCTTTCAACTTACTTGCAATTACAATTTTTTTTTCAAATTGTCTATTTTAAGGAATAATTAAACAAAGGTTAGGGTTAGTTATGGTTTAGAGTTTTCACTTTTTCTTTCCTCTACATGGAGCTAGCTATTCAAGTAATAGAGTTATCCTTAAAGTCACCCTTTGTTTCACCCCTATCTCTTCTGCTTTCGCCCCCTATCCCCTCTTTCAGTGCCCACTATCCCCTCTTTCAGTGGTATCCACAAAGTAAGGAAATTTTATTAAATCTTGGCATGTGCCCTAATTTCACAATGTTTCACCCCTATCTCTTCTGCTTTGGGCCCCCTATCCCCTCTTTCAGTGGTATCCGCAAAGTAAGGAAATTTTGTAAAATCTGGGCATGTGCCCTAATCTCACAAGTAGAAATGTTTTTGAAAAGAAGAGAGGTTCAAACAAAGTTTTGAAAGACATCTTACCACTTGGCCACAAGAGGGTAAATCCATTGCAATGGGACAAAGGCAAATCTTGGTGGAGTGAAGATATTAATTTTATATCAAAGAAAGGGAGCTCTTGTTGCCACATAGTATGGTATATATGTGCCACATGTAAAACACATATTCTCTCTCTCTCTCTCTCTCTCTCGTCATCGTTTTTTTTGTGGTTGTTTGATTGGTGGATTTTGTGTTGTGGTTTGCTGTGGAGGTGATTTTGTTGCTGTTTTTGTTGTTGGAGTTTTGTGGGTTTCTGATCTCTGTTGGGTTGATTCTGTTATTTGTATTTGGTGTTGTTGGGCTTAGTAGCTTCCTTCTTCCTCTTCTTCTTTCTGGGTGGGTGAATTTGTGGGATTTTGTGAGTACAGCAATTATGGTGATGTTCAGCAAGGCTTTGATGATGAAGAGGAACAGTTGCTGGAGCTTGTCGGAGTTTAGACTCCAAGGGATCATCATGATGGCAAGGAGGATCCTCCATGGAGGGTGTGTGCAGGAAATGGTACAGGACACAACTGTGGGAGTGAGGCCTTTGAGAGGCCTTGAGAATGACCCGGCAACAAAGGGTGACACACCAGATGATAGGAGAACAGATGACATACATCTCGCTGAGCCCAAAGAAATCACCAAAGAAAAAGCTGCAAAGGCCCAGCAAGAGCCCCCAGGTTTCCAGGTTTGCCAATCTCCCCACCCTTAGCAGCCTCTCTCCCCTCTTCCTATCGATGTCTCTCTCTTTCTCTCTGGGGCACACTGCTGCAACAAGCCTTCTTAGATCATACACCCATTGCAGGATTCTTCAATTTTAGATCCTTGGTAAGTGAGAAGATAATGTCACAGTGGAAAAAAAATACTAAACATGATTCATATGTTATCTGCCGATGTTCAATTTGAAGTCAGAATGTTGTTTGGATTCAGCCGCATCTGAGCACTTCACTATCAATTTCCAAATTCCATGAGAATGAATTTAAGGGCATCCTTAGGGTTTTGGTTGTTGAACACATTGGTATTTGGATGATGTTCCTCCTGCCAAAGAGGAAAAGTAATCATTTGTGAAGGTTTCTGAATCCAAATACCCCTAGGAGCAGCCACTTACTCCAAAATCCAGATGAGGGTGTAATAGACCTTGGGGGATGCTGGAGAAACGTGATCTCACTTCTGCACAGCAAAAACACCTGGGTTGCACATGGGTTGTTGAGAGAGTCAGTCTCATACTTGATTGCCAAGTTTTGAGCAGTTGAAGAAGGGTCTTCATGGCCAGAGAAAGATTTGACAATTCAAGTTAGAGTAGAAAATTGTCTTCAAAGCTACTACAGTATTTCTGTGATGAAATACCTAAACCCTGCACAACTACACTGTCTATACTGCTTTGCATTGATGCTGTCCTGCACAACCATGGTGTCTATACATTTCACTTGTTGCATAGCACAACAGTAGTTACTACCATCCATGATGTGGAATCACGTTTTTATTTCTTGGGTGTGTGGGGTGCTTGGGACAGGGGTCAAAGACAATGCCAGGGTGGGATGCACCAGTTCATACAGATGCCAAGCCTCAACACACAACAATTGACCCAGGGTTGAAAAAGTATCACACTTGGACAAAGACTAGTTCCAGACATTTCTCGACTTCAACACATTCACCGGTGCAGGAGACTGCTGAAAAAGATGTGGCAGCAATGCAGTTGGATCAGGTTAGTCTACATTCTGCTTGTAGATCTTTGTGCAGAAATAGTTCTCTCTCTCTCTCTCTCTCTCAATTTTTTTCCCCTCAAAAGCCACCTAGAGAGATCCTGTCAGTCAGGTAGGAAAAAGAAATTCTCATAAAAGGAGAATAGATTGAGGATAACACATCTCAAGTCCTTCCAGGGGAAGAGATTAGGACCAAGAACCCAAGGAAAGAAAATGTCATCCAATCTCTTTCCTGTATCTTTCTTTTGTTGTGCTTGAGATGCATGTAAAAGTATTGTGTCATGTTTGTATGTTTGAAACTAGGTGAGGAAATGGAAGGTGGAAAAGGCAGGTGTGACATGGGTGTGGTGGGTGGCACCAAAAGGGTTTCCAAATCACACAGGTGTTTATCGTGCTGACCCCAAATTGGACAATCTTTCTGCTGGTTCCACACCTGCTTAGACCCTTTGTTGGTTGGATAGAGAGCACTGTCTCACCAATTCTCATGGTCTTGCAGATTGTAGATTACTTTTTGACTACACTCTTTTGTTAAATGCAGTTTATCTGAGCTCAACTGTGTAGTAGTTTAGGTAGTCATATTATGACACTTTTCAAGTTGCTACAAACCCACACTCATATGAATCCTCTGGAAGAGGAAAGCAATGGAAGGATTAAAACTTTCCACCCAACTGTCCATCAGAGCTTTGTTTCCATTAAAATTCCAAATCCATACAAAAAATGCATGAATTTTCAACAGACCACGAACTTGGTCCTCATTGCAACCTAATCTCAGCCAAACTCTCTCTCTCCCTCTCTCTCCCTCCAGTCCCCACTCCTCGTCAGATTCTGAAGCTCACAGTAACTATCTCTTCACCCATCTCTACAAAACTGATGTATGCACAGTGCATATGACGAACAGGGCAGACAACTTTGCCCCACAGTAATACTATCCTCAAAAGCTTTTAGTATAAGTAAAGCTAGTAAGCTTCATATGTACAATTTGCAATTGTCAAGCTCTCTGCTTCTGTTTGTTCCTCATAGTGTCATTTTGTACATTTGAGATTGTCAAGCTCTCCGCTTCTGTTTGTTCCTGATTGAAATACTGATTGCTCCTCATTTGTCCATGTTGAAATCCAGTCAGATATCTGATGGCTTTGTGTTTTTCTTCAGCTTTTGGTCTGGAATTTTGACTCGTCAATTGGTACCCCTTTCTCTTCAGGTGATTCTCCTGAGCTTGATAATCCTCCCTTCTTTCCCATCTCCTGATAACCTTCCTTCCCCAGCTGCTCAGCTCGATGCTTCCCTCCCTTGGCCCGACCTTTTGAAATCAACACCCACACAAAGCAATTTAGCATTATTTGAGCTGTTTTGTTGTTCGAAACCAACAACTGCAATTTTTCCCCTCGAGAGATAGAAACAAGCATCTCTACCTAGATACAGATCCAGGTTTTAGAGCTAGCAAGGCTGGGTGATGGGTTAGAGTGGTGGCAGAGATTTGGGTTTGAAGATGCAAGAAAAGGTGGGGATTTGGGTACCTTCAGCAAGGTGGATTTGAGCTTCCAGGCTTTTGCCACCAGTGCCTCCAGGGACAACAACCTCTCCCTCACGAGCCCGCCTGTTGAGCTCCTCCCTCTCCTCGGGTGTGAGCATTGCCACTGCCTCTCGCACACTTTCCTTGTCAACTATCCTCTGTTCTTCCACTATCAGCCTTAGCTTCTCTGCTGGGTCCAGATTGGAAGCCAGTATCTCCTGAATCTTTGCTTTGTTAGGTTCAGCCATGATTGCTGCAGCAAGGGCAGGGGGTTTAAGGCTCCAAATCAACAAACTTGCTGGCAATCTAGGTACACTCTTCTTTCCTTTAGACTAGCTGCTGCACCTAATCTCCACCTCAGACGGATCCTGCACACACACCAGGATTAGACTGATATGCACACACCCAGCATAAACATATAAACATATCAGCTCCTCCTGGTGTTGCATGCTCCCTGTGTTTTTAGACACTTTCTAAAATGGTAGTGTGGTTGTGTCCATTCTTGCCTATTCTTCCCACAACTCTCTCTCTCTCTCTCTCTACTTGTGACAACAACAGGATGGAATGAGTGGTGGCAAGATGGATTGTGGGTGTGCATGCATACTTGCTGGATTAGACTGATCTAATGCCTATTCTTTCCACAACTCTCTCTCTCTCTCTCGCTCTCTCTCTCTACTTGTGACAACAACAGGATAGAATGAGTGGTGGCAAAATGAATTGTGGGTGTGCATGCATACTAGCTGCGTTAGACTGATCTATCTGCAGATCACCCAGCAGCTACTAAATTCAGCTTCAGTTAACAAACTGTGCAAACTGATTGCTGCAAATGAGCATGATGCCAGCAACATCTTCATCATCATCATCATCATCATCACCATGTCAGTATCTTCTTCTTCATCCTCACCATGTCAGTATCTTCTTCTTCATCATCATCATCATCACCATATCATTCTCTTCTTAATCATCCTCACCATGTCAGTCTCCTCTTAATCATCCTCACCATATCAGTCTCCTCTTCAGGTGGCTTATTGATGCTTTTGTTGTGCAGGTGGAGGGAGGATCTTGCAGATAGTCTGCAGCACCAGAAAGTTCTGGGCCCACCTTTAGAGCAGTTTAGTTGCACAAGCACAGACTTGCCATCCAAGGATTCAAGCCAACCTTGCAGCTCTGTATGGACTATGGACCTCCTGTTTTAAGGACCCATGTGATGATGTTCAATGTGTGCTACTACCATTGTATTCTTCTTGACCCAAGAACACTCGCTGCCACTACCAATAATTTTTATTTTGTCTCAAGCAAACTGCAAAGACATCCAGCAACAGCAGCCAAGTTACAAAGCACAAAAGCAGAAGTAATTGTTTGCAACCACTGAACCAGTGAACTTCAACCTGCACATATTTTTACTGTCAGTTTTTTTTTTGGTGTATATTGTGATCACAAATTTAATCATAATCTCTGTAGGACACCTCCTCTTACATGAGGGGAAATAGATGGGATGGACTTTTTGGGTCCTAGCCTAAGATCATCTGTTGGGACCGCAATTCTATTCTAACTTCACCTTTATGCTGCTCCTCTTTCAGAAATTGAAACCAACTCCCCAAGAATAGAAAGCAAGCTTTGCCTTAAACACAACCTGTCACACAAAGTACCAATTCAAATGACCACTAGCATTCCTCCCCAAAGTCACAACCTGTTGAAAATCCTATTGGGCTTTTTCTCTTGGGAAAAACCCTATCTATTGCTTGACAGATCTGCTGCTGGACATATGGGTTTTTGTCTAAACGGGCAATACCCATCCACTGGAGTTTCACCAGCTCCTTGTTGATATCAGGACTTGCAGGTCAAGGGGGGCCATGATAATGGATCTCCTTCCTTCTGATGCCTTCCACTACGGGCACCAAATGCCGAAAAAACGCAGTGAAGTAAACACCTACAACTGGGATGTCACCACAGTCATCCTCTGTTTTTTGACATTTGCATCATCATAACTGGATAACTCAAACATGGTGGGTCCAAGATTCTCTCAAGACTCCTGCTTGCACATGTGGTAGTAGTGTCTACAGCCATAGCAGCTTGATTTCATCACTGCCTATCACACCATAGTATCAATCCCTAGCAGCCTGGAATTGGGAAATTAGAAAGAGGCCAGTCATACATACTCTCTCAGTCAACACTGAAAGAGCTGCTGGAGGTTGTTGATGCACCATGTCTGTCAACCATTTTATCTCGAAGTCTTAACCTAGAATCCCTGAACAGAAGAAGAAGAAGCATACTTGTCGGAAGCAGTTTCCCTTGAAACATGCAAGAGAGTGGAATTTCCCCAAAGGCTACAGAATTGTGCAAGAGCACTTATTTCTCTTGGCAGCATCAGAAGGCTGTTTATCTGCACACAGTGATGATCACAATAAAAAAGTTAGTAAGTCCCACTTCTGTAACAATTCTGGGCAAGGAGGAACAAATTTGACACAAACTGCAGTGGGTCAAACCAGGACCAACAGGATTCACAAGGACCATGATGAAATTGAATTATTATAATTTACAATAATTACTACTATATTAAAAATGGTTTAAATAAATTTATTCTTTTAAAAGAAACTGATAGAAACTAACAGCTCTTCAAAGTTACAACAAAGAAGACCAAAAGAGAGCTTAAGAAGAAAAACAAGGGAGTCAGGGTCAAGAGAGACAAAGAGATGGAAGCTGAATACCACTGGCTTTGTCTGATGTTGGGGGCCGCACAACAACGTGCATTGTGATGACACAACCAGGAAGTTCACCCACTAGTACCCTAGACTCAGCAAGTGTCTTGCTATTCTCCAATACTTTTCCAGCATTTATGAGCTTCATGTCATTGATTGACTTAGGTCCATTCCCTTTTCCTGCATCGATAACCCAACCCCCACAGTAAGAATGGGATTGGAAATAACATACAACAAGCTTAAGTCAATCTCAGGGCAGGATGGTATGAAGTGGTTTATGCCTTCACATCACCCTTATCAGTAACAGTAGTCCATCCAACAGATCTAAGAGAATTGGGATCCAAAACCCTCCAGCAAATAAATGGTGGATCCACAAGAGAAAGTATGAATGGCAACAAGGGGAGCAACAAATGCTGCCACAATAGATAGATCTACATGTAAAGGATAAACCCTAGAGTTGACTGATTGCAGAATTTCACCTAGAGACCAGATAGTGGGCCAAGAACACACAATTTGCCCATGAAAGAATACAACAAAGAATAACCACCTAATAGCAATGGGTGATGCAGAGAGAAACCAGACAATGGAAGGACTGAATAGATACAATTTGTGTTGGCAAAACAAAACCCTAAAACTGAAAGCTACAACATGGCTAGTCAGGATCATCACCTTGTGGCCATTGAGAGAGGATACTCTCTTTGAGAGTGGCAACAGTGCTGGCTGGGGCATATTTGTGGGGCCCTATGTCCGTCCCATCATACAACCGGAACTTGAGCTCCACCAGATCATCCCCAGCCATTTCTCCTCACTCCTGAACTCTCCTATATTTACCTTTCCAAGCTCTGCTGCAAAAACTCAGTCCTTAGTGCAAAGTGCAGACCCCCTCCCAAGTGAACCTCTACTGCTTGCTCTGTTTGGAGTCCAATAAGAAAATCAGGAACCCACTGCAGTGTCCAATAGCAGCACTATGTTATACACATCCATTGCTTGTGTCCTGTGCCACCAAAATTGCCCAGAACAATTACGCTGCTCCCTGTCCTCAATTATCTGATTTGTGGGTCAGGTCTCGCCCATATTAACAGCCACCATGTCTCAAGGACTACTTGCTGCAATATGCTGAACTATTGAATTCTGCTTCACTAATAACTGAGATAGGCTTGGAGAGGATGTACTCTTCTATTGAAAAAGACATACATACTGTTGGCAAAATACAGAGCATCCCACATAAAAGTCAAGCCTCTGAGAAGTGTCCAACTTTTGCTTGATCTTTTAGATGATTGCTGGAATGATTCCCCCCTTGTCTGTTCGTCCACCACTGGCCTCTACTGTGTCTACTACTTTCAAAGCTGAGTTGATGAACTTATACTTCCAAGCTCTGTCCCATATAATATCCCTAGGGCCAAAACCACAATCTTGCCACCGCCTCCACTCTGTTCACCATCACCTGAGGAAAACCCATTGCACAAATACTGCTCAGAACTACAACTCAGAAAACATCACTCCATCTTTGTGCTTTGTATTGTTATTGTAAGGTGAATTTACCCAATGAAACCACATGCAATTCTCTGTCAGAGAAACTCGTTGCAGGCAAACAGTGCACAAGTCCCAGCAGCAAGGGAGTAGTACAAGAAGCTTCACCACACATGCTATGCACACAGAGGGCACAAGATAACAGCAACACAGAACATAGATGGCTCACTCAGCACACAGGGATGATGGACACAGTGACCAAGAAGAACAAAGACTTTCTGTGCCGCTGGACTTCTGAAATTCCCAGACCTCTGAACAGATGACAAACATGGCCAGAGACATGTTGCCACCATCTTGAGGGATGAGCATGACGAAATTGTTAACCTATAACCGCTAGGATCATGTATGTGTGACAGAGCCTAAAAACCAAGAGGATAACTGGATGTTGATTTCATGTGGAATGGAGAGATGAACATAGTTACATCATTCTTCTCTTAGACATGACAGGAACACGGACAGCTGCAAAAATTCAGGACAAAGAAAAACTGGCAACAATGGTTGGTCGACCCGACACAAAATTGCTCGATGCGCAAGACTATTTCACAAATCGTTCAAAATTGTAAAAAAGACATTTTGCTCCACATTCAAAGAGGAACCAAGGCATCCACCGTCCTGGGAAGCAAGAGTTTCACATCAGCAATGGAAGACAGAAATGGAAGAAGTCCCATGGAAAACAGAACCAAAAAAAAAAAAACATCCATATACGTCTCTCCCAGCTCTGGCTCACAAATTTGCTACAGATTTCGATTCCAACAAATGTCCATAAGGATAGAAGAAGAAGAAGAAGAAGAGGATTCTTCTTCAAAAGCTCATCTGAAATAGGGAGGATGGAACTAAAAAAAATCAACAAAGAAAGAACACACACACATCCAAGGAATTCATTCAGAAACAATCTACCCAAAAACCTTCTCCCCAAAAAAAATTCCAACCCAACTTCTTTAAGAAGAAGGTGTAGAATACCCAAAACACAGTTTTTGATCTTCCTGAAGAGAAGAGGAAAAAGTGAAGCGGATTTCGCCCACCCACGCCCCCCCAAAACTTCTTGTCCTTCCCGTCCAACCCTCGAGATGGGCACCACCCCACAAAACCCACAAGCAAACAAATGGCACCAAAAACACAATAGAATCTCTCTCTCTCTCTCTCTCTCTCTCTCTCTCACCGACCTGAACTCCCTGCAGTTGCAACAAAAGGGAAAAAACCCGAACCTACAAAGCTCCGGGCTTTCTGGTTTTATACAAATGGGTGTAGAAGATGGGTTGTGGAGATGCAATGGAAGTGAGAAACATACCTTGTCAGGAGGAGAGGAAAGCCTGGAGAGAGAGAGAGAGAGAGAGAGAGAGAGAGAGAAGCGAGCGACGAGCGAGCGAGCGAGCGAGGAAGAGAAGACGAGGAAAGAGCGAGAGCAGGAGACAGACAGACACGCCACCGTCGCTGGGCTGCATACAGGGCAGCCTATGAATCTTTTTACCACATCCCAAGGAGGTAACCACTGACCACATCCTAGGACTACATAAAACAGTGTTGACGTTAACCCGGGTTAGTTGATGCCTTACTGGGTGGTTTCTTTCTTTCTTTACATTCTTTTGGGGAATATAACTTGTCTTTTGATTTTCTTTTTGGGAGGTGTTCTTTTTTCTTTTTCTCTTCACCTTGTCTTTTGGGGATTCCCAATTGTCTTCAAGGGTATTTCTTTTTTTGGGTGGCTAGTTTCTATAATCTAGGCATTCTTTTAATTTTCTTTGTTCTTGGGGATTTTGAAATAGTAGTAGCCTATATAATTTCTTTTTGGGGTTTTCTTTCTTTTTTTTACTTTTAGGTCTTTCTTTTACTTTCTTTGGGAGGTTTTTTTTTTCTTTCCCCCCATCATTTTTTTTTTGCTTTCATTTTGGTGTTTTCTTTTTGTGTACTTTCTTTTTAATAGTTTTTCTTAAAGTTTCTAGGTAGCCTACATGGATGTTATAGGTGGCAACCTTAGTAGGCTACCCTTAAACTAATAATGAAAATGGTAATAAATTGTGGTCAAATTACAAGTGCTTGAGAGGTGCCAAATATGCCTAAGGACTAATAATATGTGCTTGCAACGATTAACTTGTAGTACCCCATTTGTGTATTAAAACCCATCCATGTGAGCTTGGAAACTTGACATGGTTTTGGGTGGAATGAAAAACCCTTATGGTTTGTCTCACAAGACTTTAAAGAGACTTTGTCTTGCAAGAGAGGCTTTTTCAAAACTTCTTTTGTTTATGAAGGAAGCATTAAAAAGTGTTGTGTATTTTTTTTACCTAGGAAAGAAAATAGCTTTCTTCTTGTGATAAGGTAGGGTCCTTGGTTTGCTCTTGAAGGTAGTAGATGTGCCAAAAAAACCAACCTAGAGGGTCAATGGTTTTTGACCTTGTTTATTAGTTTTGGACTTTTCATTTTAATGTGTGATGAGAGGAAAATATGCTAGAAATTTAATTAAGTATTAACTTATGAAAATTTAAATGATAAATAAAAATAAATCTACAATACATTTACACTAGGTGATTATTTTGATAGGTTTTTTAACACCTTGATTTTAAAACACTTGATTTCATTTTTACAAAGGTGGTTTTTTTGACACATCAACCTTGTATTATGATGCCTTAATTACAAAGTTAGGAGACATGCAACATGCTAGTTTCATTTGGATTGTGAAATTATGATTTTAAATCCATTATTTTTTCTCATCAAACATGAAATATTGGATTTGTGATTTGATTCCAAAGCCTACAACAATTGCGGTAATATAATTGCAATTTATGATCGTGATGAATGCATGTTGAGTGACAATGATTCAAAGAATGTTGTGTTTTTAAAAAATTGAAATAAATTTTGTTTGTAAGGGATTTGGAAATTTGAACTTTACTTAGATAAGTAGCATCAAACCAATAGAATGATAATTAAAGGTCATAACCACCTTGCATTGGTTGTGGGTTCAATTCACCATAAAGTCATTTTATACATGAACAATGATTTTCAACTCAACTACAATTTGGTGTATATGGATGAAATGGTTTTCCATCAAAATTGTGAGAAATAATAGACTTTTGAAATGTTGTGTGGGCTAACTAGGGTTTTTTTTTTTCAAATTCTTGAAGTCGGTCCACTAGCGAGGATCTTTAGTGTTAATTAGCATTAAATGACAATTGTTTTAAGTGGCTATGGAAAAATTTCAGAAAAAGACAAATTTTGAAAACAAATTCCAAAAACCCTATTGTAGGATTCAAACTCGATTTTTTGTCACCACAATGCCAAAATTCACCCAAAAAAAACATTGGGGCCAATCACTCAATTGCCCCCCTTTTCATTATGTGTCAACTTTTGAAAAGTGATAATAGCTTTCAACTAAAGGCATGCTTTGATTTTATTTTTTATTAATTTCATACTATTTAACTTTTCAAATTTATAAATCCAAAAGGAAATTTTAAACAACCACTTTCTTCCTTGGGCATTCCTCCTCCCCTTTTGACAATTAGAAATTAAGTGTCAACTCGGAGAAAGGTGATAGTCCTAACTTTTTATAGGTGAAAAAATATTTTGGCCAACTTGATTTCATTCTTTTTTTTCTTATATTGTTTCATTGTGAAGATAATATTATATGATTCTATGAAGTTGAATAGTCAAAGAAATGAGAATGAAAAATCTTCATCAATGAGTAAAAAAATTTATTCAAATAATGTATTTAACTAAGGTCAAGATGGGTATAAAACACATAGTGTTCAAAGTTCAAACCCTAACATGTTGTGATAACCATGTACGACAAAACAACTTTGCTAACCTTGAACATGTGATGAAAAACCTTTTTTTTCACTATCATAACATGTTGAAAAGTTGCAATGTCGAACTTGCTATTGTCACCAATCCCCATAATCTTTTTAGGTTTGGTTGTCAATTTGAAAATTGTCATAAGATGAAGTCATATCCATCTCATATATGAACTTTATGTTGCTAATAACTAAATAGTTTGTAAAGGTTAAGGTTTTATTTTGTGGTGTGACATTTAATTTGTTTTTATAATTGCCAAGATTTTGATGCAAAGTATTTCTATGGTGATAAGATGGGGCTAACATAGAAATATTTTAGTATTATCTTAGTGGTTTGATATAGATTTTAAATCTTCTATCCACACTTATGTATTTTCTAAATCTTACATGGCATTTAAAATGTCAATTGGAATTAAGTCATAGTTAGAAGAAGTAAAAACAAAAGTTAAAGAACGCAAGATTTTAGAAGGTATAGCATGGAGATATGTAACCCCTTTAGAAATGGGGTATAATGGGGTATTATTCCAATGCTATAATTAGCATATGGGTGCTTTGATTCACATTTCCATCACACAACTTCATATGCATCTCATCCCACATGCATTATGCTCTTAAACACAACAATTGTTCTAAGCAATTGAAAACTACTCCATACTATTTGATGTCATTTTATTGTTACGATTTGCAAGATTGTTTGCATTGTTTTAGTTTTTGCATTTCTCAAAATTGTTGTACAGTACAAGCTTATGGACAACATGTAGCGAAGCTTCAATCACATGTATGATGTTGGCAATGGAGATGATCAACCACATGCACCAAGTATGAACAACCACCTTTCATTCCTAAACTATTTTTTGCATTTCACAATTGTTCACAAAATGCTAATTAATTTTGTATTCAAGTGCTATGCATAATTGAAATCAAGGAGAGTTCAATGCATCAAGCAAAAAAAAAGGTAAAATTAAAGCACCACCTAATATGTGATGTGCAATTAGTTTGAAAGCCCATGTTACTTAATTGAGATTATGTGGAGGTATTGGAATTGGTAAATGAATAGAGGGAATAACTTGCCTTGTTTGATATTGTGAATTATTCTAGGGTCTATTTTGAAATCGTTATGAGATACCATACTCCCTTAATAAATTTGGCATTAATTAAATGTTCTTCAATTTTTTCAATTTTTTGAAAAAGTAATTTGCTAAAATGTTGAAAATCAATATAATTAAAATTCATTAAATTTAGGTTTTGAACCTAGGTCCATAGGACCAAACACCCAACCACACATAGAGTTTATACACACTAAGATTTTTTTCTACTTATGATAATTTTTTCTCTTGTTCATAATGTCCTCAATGTTGAAATTTTCAAAAATTCAAAAATTTAATGTCAAATCTTAAAATTTTAAACATATTAATTGTTTCGCAAACACTTGCTAAATTTGTTCAAGGATTACAATAATAGATTGAAAGGTTGCACATAATTTATTTTGGTACTATTGATAGGAAGGTATGTGGCATTCTTGTCATTTAGTGTGGACAAAGTTGAAAACACAATGTTAAATCTAACATGTAATATCAAAGTTAAATATGAAAAAATCACCCTAAATCTAACTCTATTTTAGGGCTATTTTTATATTTACATTTTAATTCCACGTGTAGACCTCAACATAAGTCCTCATCCATTCACTCACATATAAATTCATATCTATAATCAATGGTTTACATTTAAAACATGTTTCTTAATCTCAAGTTATTTCTTTACGATGAAATTTGAAATATCTTTGACTTATCCCAATAAATATCAACAAACATTTGGGTTTTATTCCTTTAGAATGGACAAAAAGATGATAGTGTATTTTCAAGAGTTTGGTTTTCAATGCATCCAAAATGGCCCAAATTCAATTCAACAAGTTTCATATCTAAAACTTTGGTGAAATATCCAATGGTCATAATAATCATCTAATCAATAACAAATGTGAGCCTCCAATATCAACAAGATCCTTTGTACACATGCCAAACATTTGAAAACTAAGTCATTTCCTTTTTATCACGGTATTCATTTGTTATATTTTTGGGAATTTTTTCATTGTGGATATTTTTGGGTTTATGTTGGTATTTTTTCAAATTTGTACTAGTTAAATACTCATGAATCAATAATATCAATTTTAAAATTTTCATTATGTTTTCATATATTAAACTTGTCATGTCTCCATATTTAATTGTCAAAATTTTAAAAATTAATTTTGATTACTTTGGAAGTTTTATACCAATTTTGACTTGGACATGGATGGATAGTATTTTGTGCTACCTCTAAAGGATGAAGACCCATTTGTTCAATGCATCCTAGGTTTGTGAAGGATGATGCCATAAGTGAATTAAGGTTGTTTGTAACATTGAATATAGTAAATTTGTCAATGTTTGTGGTATTTGTTTGTAATATACATTTCAATATCTTTCAAGTTTGAGTTATGATACGATAGAACATTGTATACATCTTCCTTCACACACCAACACATCGAGGTTTTTGAAATGAAGGTAAATATACCAAATCTCGATGGTAGGTTTAAACTTAAGCACATTGCACCTTTAAAATTGGAAGAATTTTTTTGTTATATGTGTGTGTGTGTGTGTGGGAATTAATTAATGACAAACCATAGTGGAAAGTATGATATAAGGTATTGGTTCAACAATTAAAAGAAGAATGTCAATGTTAATCATCTAATGAATAGGTTAAGAATTGAATTTGGTAAGTTTCCAATAGACATTATTTTATTGAATGCAATTGTATTTGTAGTGGAAGTTATCATAGGGGGGTATGTCAATATTTTAATTATTTATCATTCCATCAAAAAATTTATGGTCTTCCTAATAAATATAGAAAACAACCCCATACACAAAATTATTGGAAAGACTTTGTATAAATTGTTGAAGGATGTACTTTGTTTGTTGTTGTGTCATGTAAGTAAAAATTCCAACTATTTTGGAAGGTTGCCATTTAGATGTGTGACAAACATTTTGCAAGTAATGCCACATGTTGTAAATGGCCAAACCAAAAAGACTAATGGATTACTATGTCAAATTTTAACTAAAATAATAGTGGGGCTTGGTTTGAACTAGGACACAAAATTGTTGGTCATTTATGGGCCTTTTGGACCTCCTATAAAATCATAACCAATCACATGCCATTTCAATTAGTTTATGGACAAGAAATAGTTTTATAACTAATAGAATTAGAATTACCTTCATTACATATTACATTAAATGAATGAAATTGCCTTTAAATGACTCACTTGTGGACCAATATATCCAATTGGAAAAAAATGGATGAATTTCTTCAACAAGCTTTACAAAATTAAGTAGTTCAAAGGCAATGGAAAGATTATTATGATAATCAATTGAAGCCAAAATCATTTAAATATGGGAATCTTGTATTATTATATGATAGTTAGTTTGAAAAAAATCAAGAAAATTAGGATAAGGTGAATAAAACCATTTGGGTTTTTTAGGCCTTTGCAAATGGTTTCTTCCAATTGGCAAGTATAGATTGTGATACAGTATTAGTGCACATCTATGGTGATCAACTTAAGTTATAATATTGTTGAACCCAAAAGAAAGATGAAAGCAAAACCAAGTAAAAAGAATAAATACAAATTATGAGTGCAACATTATGGATTTGAATGGGGGGAGTACTTCATTCAGTTTTAAAATTCAATTTTTTTGGGAAGTAGTAAGTTCATATTTGAATTAATTATAAATAACAAAGGAGTAGAAAGGTTTGCTTTCTTTTTGTTACAATTTTTCTCATCTTTTAAACTCCTATTTACTTCTATGAAAGTTTTCAAAAAAATCAAGAATTGCAAAGTGTGAGAGCATTGTAAAGTGGTGGGGGAATATGATAAGATGATTGAAACCCAAGATCACGCAAAGAATTGAAATTTTTTTCAATGTCCGAAGGGAGACTATTATAAACAAACAACAAAGAAAATATACATGTGTAGTTGAGAATCCAATTATTTATGTAAGTGGATTTTCAACCTTTAAAATTTTGTGATAGTTGCTTATGAAAATTTCCTCCAAGAAAGTAAGCACCATGCAATGAGATATCACATTTCCTTATCAAAAGTTGAAGATTTTGTTAAAGATTTTGAAGAGAGAAATGGGTCAAGAATTATCAAACTAATAAGAAATACCAATTGCCAACACCTTTGCCTTGTTGATGAAATTTTGAATCCTTTCAAGGTTGTTGTGAGCATTAATTTCATCAGATGTAGACTCATTCCTAGCAATCATAAAGCTTGATCAACAACCGAAAGGGTGTTGGGGAAAAAATATCTAATGATGGTTTGCAAGTTGCATTTATTGTGAATTGTATGCATCCTAGGAATGTGCAAAAGGAGGCAATCCAAAATAAGATATTTGAACCATGACTTTTTAAGTAGAACTTTGATTACATTGAATTGGAAGTTGTTGAATGTTTTTAAAAATGAAAAAGGAGAATTGATTTTCTTGTATTTGGTACTTCATTTGGTGTGTATGATGGTGTTATTGGATTTCCTTGAAAATAATTAACATCCAAGAATTTTTCAACGGTAACCAATGTGCCCATAATTAGATGCACAAGCATGGTGATTAATGACATGGAGCCTATGGATATGAAATCATCCTATGATGTGGAAAACAATGCTAAAAATGGAGGCAAACAAGTGGTTTGAATCTTTTATATTGTTCAAGATGTTGCCAATTTCAATCAATGCACCAATTGTGGAGTTGTATTGTTCTTGCAGCCCTAATGAGAGAAGTGGCATTATAGGAGGGAAGGAGATTGTTATTGATGCCCAAATATCGTAAAAGGTGTTGTGATTGTCAATATCAAAGATCAAGGTGCAAAATTTCAAAGATGATACTAAAAAACTTAATATCATCACAAGAATAAGGAGGAGGGAAAAACATTTGCAAGTGGTTCAAAGGTGGCAAAAGAAAATGAACCAAAGTTAATGGGGTGGATGAATTTCTTCTTTAAAAAAACTACTTTTAAAACTCATCCAACATACATGTGGTTACTTGACAATTATATGTGCCCACAACAATTTGATGTGTAATTGGGAAGAATTTGTATATGGGCAAACCCATTCAAAAAATTTGAAAACGAAAAAGGTTGGGAAGTTGGGAACACTTCTTTGAGGGTATTTTTTTTCCATGATTATACAATTGGTTGTAAACATGCTAAAGTAGGCCAAAACATTATCCTTCAAATGTAAAAAACCAAAAAAAATAACTTTGTAGGTTTAAATGTATGTGATAATTTTTGAAAGTGAGTTTTTATATCATATGAGTATGTAATGTGACGTGAAGGTGAAAACATAGTTAAGTGAATAGTTTGGACTATTGTAATTGTAGTTTTTTCTAAATTGCAAATGAACTTAAAATGTAAAGCCATATTCAGCATTAACATTGTTATTTTTTAATTATTCATGTTGCAATAGAATTTAGTGGGAAACATATTAAAGATTATGGATGAGTTATATATATAAAATGAACTCATAATGGACTTTTGAAATGATAAAATTTTGTTTATTACATAAGCAAAGTTTAAAATGTTCATTCAAAAAAATCATAGTCATGTCAAGACTCAACACTAGGTCACCATCAAATGATTAACTTAAGAATAAGGTGTGTTGAAAATTACGCAATACACTAAATTTTCATTTCAAAAAAAATTTACATTTGGTCAAAGCAAGAGGCTAAAAAAAATATTTGTGATATTAACTTACAACCATTCATCATAAAAAAATGGAGTATTATGTAACTAACAAATTAATGTATTGTAATTAAAACTATTAACTTAGAATAGATTTTGGAACTTTTTAGCAATTAAGGATTTGGCAATGGTACTATATTGAAACTAATGTAAAATTATGATTATACTAGTATTGTGATGCCAAGACATCATTCTTCACCATCATGTCCAATAAATAAAATTATTCTACAAATGCAATGCCACTAACTTTATTCTAACTAGAAAAAATATGTAAATTATTGTAGCTAATTTATTATCATAATGCAACATACATAACACATCGTGACATGATAAAAATTACTAAACTACAACTTACACTTGTGCACACTGATGGTTTTCAAAACAAAATGCATCACATAATTGAAGCATTGAAATTAAAGTTCATCACATTTGGTTTCTTATTTCACCAAGTTGTCTTGACATTTATTTTCTTGAATGTTTTGGTTTTGTTTATTACATAATAAAAAACAACACATTTAATGAGATTGTTATTAACAATTTAGCAAAATTGTATAACATCACATTTCTTTTCAAGACTATGTGTTTCAAACACAACTACATTTTTATTTTTGAAAAAAAAATTTATTTTGTACGTACAACTAATTTGATTTTGATGAACTTAAACATTATCAACAAAGCCTTATATCACAAGAACAACAAAAGTTTATATATCATAAATGCACAAAATAAACATGTGTAAACAAAATGATTTTACTTTAACTTCACCTTTCACCCCAAAATCTAAATGTTTAAACACACAAACAAATACCACAATATGTTTATCATCACCACTTTCATTACCCTTCCAAATTCCTTCATTATTGCAGGTTACATCTTATAAGTCAACTTTTTTTTAAAAATGAAAATTTTTTCTTCACATCATATTTTAAATATACAAATAAAGAAAAGAACATTTATGGACTTTTAAGACTAAATTTTAAAAACAAGATTTGCAATAACCTCTCATCTCTAGTTCTAAATTGAAAGCTGAAAATTTTAACACTAGAAGCAAAATAGTCATTTGCAATCAATTTTTATAATTAAAGATAATTTCAAACAATACTTTTTAGTTGTGATTGCAAATGACAATTTTTCTTCTAGTGTAACTATGTAGCACATATGATAGTTGTTGCATCACCAAAAAACCAAAAATTGCACAAAAGGTTTAGAAAAACAAACCCACTCCTTTTTAATTCTTAAATTTTATGAAAGCAAACATAGGTGCATGAAGGTCATTGATGCAAAGGGGGATATCTATTAACTTACTATCAAGTGTCATTTGTTTTTGCATGTCTCACCCAAATCTCAAATTGCAAGTTAAAATTTAGTTACATATTAGTTATTGACTCACAAATAACTATTTAATTAAAAACCTATTGCAAAAAAATTGCTTATAATGACATTGTGAATTGCATGACAATGGGCTTGCCAATTTGGATTTGCCACCATGGTGATGCACAAACATGTCAAGACTTATAGTTCATGGTAGTATGCTAGTTGCACCAAAGTTGTATGTATCAACTTTTGTGCAACTTGCAATTTAAGTCAAAATACATTGATAAGAATCACAAATATATATGACATGTATTCCAATTGTAGAGGGACACCATGTGCAACTACTATGCATTGTAATGGAACTTCATGAATTTCAAATGTTGGATTTTATTTATAAATGGATCATGTTTTTTGGGGAAAAGATGCAACTTAGTTTCACATCAATTGCAAAAGACACATAGTTGCACAACAATAAGGTTTTTGTGAACATGATTTTTGATAAAGTTATCACAAACATTTTGGTTTTGCAAGCCCTCACTATTCACATGGAAACCTAGCCAATTCTATTGTCCACTTGTCACCCAGTGATTCATAGCTTACATGACACTATCAAAATAAAGGCCTATGCATGGCATTCCAAAATTTTATCCTCACTTACAACCTCATTCAACAATGGTGTTTAGTTAATGACTTTGCTTATTTTGATTTTTTTTGTTGAACCCACAATCCTTCCTTGGTTGGTTCTATTTGATACATCACACCAACTTTCACTTCCTCAATTCGATTAAGTTTAAACATACTATTGTGTAGACTCCAAAACCATTTTTTCCTCCCTTCCTTTCAATCAACATTTAACTTATTAAGTTGACATATGGTCATGACAAATTCCCCAAATTAATTAATTATTTAAACATTGATAAGTACAACACATTCATTATTATCATTGGATCACATGGTTGCCAAATCAACTCCTTCATAATCCACATTGTTTAGGGCAAAGTGGAGACATCCACCTCAACACCTCTAAAGGCACCTTTCCATTGAGTAACAACACCTTCAATTTTGTAAGGTCCAATTACTTTTGGTCGTCATGAAATTCTCAAGTTGAAGCTATAGTTAGGGTTTTGTAATGTGGGTCATGCAAATTTGAATTGTACATTTGGAGCATAGGGAGTCAAAAGTGGTTGGCCTCCCTCCGAACAACACCTATCACATCCTCCACTTCTCAAAGTTCAAAAATGAAGTGAGGATAGACAATAGGAAACAGACAAAAAATGGGACTAAAATGCTCCATCCTCTTGCCCCTAAAGGTTGCCAAATCTTCCTTGTGAATTCCAATTCTTTTGTTGTGTGTCAATGGAAAGCACTAAAGGTGTAGGTGAGGAAGTTGCCTAATAAAAAAATTCTAGGTATTGTTCCTTCAAAGAGACTAACCTAACCAAAGCTATCCTAACTCATTATGGTTTAGATTCCAAATTCTCACCTTTCACACCACACACTTACAAATTCAACCACACCTAATTGCAATCAGATCTCTCTCCTTTGCCACTCTTATTCATGCAAAATTTGAAGGGCTCAACCCCAACCATAGCCACAAAGCAAAGAGACTCTCATCACAATTGCCAAAATGTCTTCTACATATAGTATATATATATATAATATATATATATACTAATTTATGGAGCCCATCTCTTGTGACAAAGGGTATTAATTTTCACATCACAAAGTCAAGTATAATAGTAACCCAATGTCATGACTATATACAAATGTGTTTACTGAGGAGGACGGTAAATTGCTACCAATTTAACGACCTCCCAATTTTGGTTTACTTTGGTCAAGATGTGAAGTTCCCCCAACAACACAAAAAATATGATAATACAAAATTGCAAGAAATAAGATTCTTGCTTGCAACCCCCACAAGAGCAACAACAAATCTCCCAAGAGATTAAGCTAACCTTAGCTTAACATTAAACTATCGGCCATTTAACATTGGGTGCCACCTAGGATGCCACCTAGATTTTCATTTAACATGAAAATCGACATGTTAGATTAACATTAGTGAAAATCTAACTTAGTTTACATCAAGTGCGAATGCACCATTATAACATTAATATTACTCATCATGTCATATTACTCAAATTTGTCCTGTAATACACACTCACTCTCTCCATAGACCACTTTGTTAATCCACCTTGGAAAAGGCCAAAGTAGTCAAAGGAAAAGCTAAGATGCTTGTAGAAAAAAAAAAGACCTTGATTTTTTTATTTTATTTTATTTTATTTTATTTTTTCCCCCAAAAAGCTTAAGTGCCTTCCAATAGTACCTTAGTGTACAAGTTATCATATTTATTTCAATGACTTCACAATGATAAAAAAAATTTCATTTTACATTTATATGCTAGTTACACACAAAGTAAGATTCTTTGGTTGGCTTTTTCCCAAAAGGATAGTTGTTGTGAACTAGCATCCAACATGGGTACCAAAGTAAAAACCCCCAAAGTTTCTTTTAGATTGCTTCTAAACATTATGAATATACTTTCCTTAGAGCATTCCCACCCACATTTTGAGCTTCTATCTATCAATATTTATCACATCCAACATACAATGTTAGTTATTATCACATCCCAATAACAAACATGAAAAATTGGACAATATTATGTGAGGGTTTATTTAAATGTCATCACTTGGGGCAATCAAAAGAAGTCATCATCTCCTCTCACTAGCTCCTTTGAGGTCATTGTATCCCATGCATAGAGCTTCACCATCCATGCCCCCTTATTTGGGCCTCCAATAATTTTTCTCATATTCAAAATAATTTGTTAACTATCTATCTCATTCATTTCCTAACATTAGGGTTTCACTAACATTAGGGGATAGGATGGATTAGGTTGATGTGTTTTTGAAGTCAAATAATGTTCCCCTTTTTAATAAGGTTCCTCTATTGTTGTGGGAAGAGGGAAAACAAAAGACTCACTTTGAGTGGGTGTATAGGGCTCAATTAATGTCCTAGGAATCATGATGCAAAGGGATGATGTATTTTTAAAAGGTACATCACCTTCCTTATTTTTCATCAAAAAGGAATGAAAAACTAAAGACATTGATATATTGTCAATTTTGGCTTTGCTAGAAATGGCTATATCATCGACTTTACTCCAATGATATTGAAAAATCTCAAGTTTCATATGTATTTAGTAGGTTCTAAAAAATATTCCAAATAAAAAATTGAAAAATCTCAAGTTTAATATATATATATTTAGTAGGTTCTAAAAAATATTCCAAATACAAAATTGAAAAATCTCGAGTTTAATATATATATTTAGTAGGTTCTAAAAAATATTCCAAATACAAAATTGAAAAATCTCAAGCTTAATATATATTTAGTAGGTTCTAAAATATGTTCCGAATACAAAATTGTTATAAGGTCACCAAGGCTTTAAAATAATTTTCTGAAAAATTTAATGAGTTGTGCTTCTAAATAATGAGGCATAATTGAATACACAATGTTCTTTCAAGAATAAAAAACATTTTCCTTTAAGAATTGTGTTTTGTCTATTTGTTGCTTTATTTAAAATTAGTGGATGGACCTTTTTTTCGGGGTTTTTCATCCAACTACCAATAAATGTCTTTGGACTTTCAAGTGATTTCACCAATGTTGGGTGAGTATGAGAAGGAAACATGTGATAACCGGCTAGGTGGGGGGGAGTTTCATGCCGGTTCTCACCATGAAGAGCTTGGTGGGTATCACACTTGGTGATACCCAAGAAAGGATCTGCCCCGTTCTAGTGAGAACCGCCTCTTTAGAGACCCTTCAAAAAGCTGATACCCGGGCAAGGCAGTGGAAGGTAGCAGGGTCTGCTTCTCAGGCATAGGGATCTAGGGTCTAGGGTCTAGGGTGGTACGTAAAAAAGGTTTAGGTTTTTAGGCTAAGTTTTAGGGTTATAGGCTCGGGGTTTTAGGATTTTAGCTAGGGTTTTCAATCTACTAATTACTTTTATTGTTGACAATTTCTTTGAATTTTGATAAGTTAAAAATCCCTCAATTTGTGAAGTTAAAAAATTGAACTTTGATAACTGACTTGTGAGAATTGACTAATTTATGTTTTTTTAATCCCAAAAGCTGATACCTTGACCGGTTCTTAAAAAGCTTGTCTAAGAACCAAAACTGACGGTTCTCAGAACAACAACAAAAAGTGAGACCCAACAACACTGGTTTTAACATTCCTCTTTCCATTTGTTGTTTCTGACAAGAATTTGTAGCTCTCTATAAAGATGATGAAATTAGTTTCAAAGCTCATCCTCATGAGTGAGGCAAACAAGGCATCACAAACACGCTGAAGCCCTGCCAATAAATAAAGATGTTGTACATCTACCTACTTGTGTCCACACTCTGAACCACCAAAAAAATCCCTTCCAAACAGTCTAAACGCTTTCACCAAAGAATGCTTCATGCTTAAAGAGCACCTTCTTGGTGATATTATTTTCAAAGTTGGTTTACTTTTTGATTTGAACATGACAACTTGAAATGGCATACTAGATCATGTGCCATCATCTTTTATATTCGTTAACGATAGGATCGTGGCTTAACAAAGCAAATTCAATTTGAGTTTTTTTTCATCTTCTACTAGCATTGATGCACATAAATTGCACATGAAATCACATATTGAATTTCCTTTTAAAAAAATGAAAATTCTTGTTGTAATTGCTTGAAGATCTCCACCCCAATAGTATGTGCAAAACAGATTGCAAAACATAACAGAAAAAGATAAACACTGATGTGTGAGTGGCACAGAGAAACAACCACCTGTACCGGAGTTTATGAAGTCTTTTTGTATTTGAGAGAGAAGGGAAATCAATTGCAGTCCCATTCCTGTGTTTGATTTGCTTGCCCACTTCTGGGAACTTCCCAGCTTCTAAGAGTAAAAGTATCAAACTGTGATCTCTTCTCCTTCCTTCTTCCAAGAGTTCACAGAAAAATAAATAAATTCTGTTGTCTTGCACTAAAAAAAGAATGTACTTTGAAATGGTAAAAAATTCAGGTCCTGTAATCATAAGTCTGTCCTCAACAGACTTATTATTGCACTAGGAGAAAGAAAGAATGGGTCATCAAATTCTGGTGCTTGATCATCATCATCAAGTGCACCAACTTCTAGTTCAGTCCTGTTTAGTTAATCTTTCATGGATCCAGGATCCAGCTTGAGTTTTGTGGTAGATTCACACAATGTGTGTTGAGCACCCACAAAGCCTGCAAAAAGGGGCGGGCGGGGTGGGAGGGGTTGGGAATAGGGAAAAAAAGAATAACAGAAAATGAAGAAGATGTGGGTTGAAGCTAAACCCCCATCTCCTGAAAAGCTTCTGAAGAAAACTTTTCATCCTCATCCCTGGATTACTGGATTTCTTAGGTCGGTTTTGAACTGCCCTTTTATGGAGTCTATGGTCTGCTTCAATTTGCAGGCAGGTTTCTAGGGTTTCAGTTTTGATCTATCCTCTTTTATCAAGTCTCTATGATCTGCTTCAATTTGCAGGCAGGTTTCTAGGTTTTCAGTTTTGACCTATCCTCTTTTATCAAGTCTCTATGATCTGCTTCAATTTGCAGGCAGGTTTCTACAGAGTTGAACTATCCTGTGTCATCAAATCTACAATCTGCTACAATTTGCAGGTAGGTTTCAAGAGTTTGAAATTTGACTATTCTTTGTTTTATCAAATCTATGATCTGCTTCAATTTGCAGGTGTTTTAAGAATCAAAGAATGTGATGGATGAATAAGTGATGATGCAGATGTTCTTGACTGATGTGGTGAGGTTTCTGAGATGATAGGTATCATACTCTGTTGTTGTTGTTGATCACCAAGCTGATCAAGTAGAAAGAAGATCTTCTGATCAAGTGGAAATAAGATCTTCTTCTTCTTCTCCTTTCTGGATATGGGTCATTGCAGCATGCTGCTGCCGCTGTTGTGATTGCTAGTGAGCCGCTGCCGGGTGGGCACCATCACCTTTGCTGAGCCAAGCCAAGCACATGGCAGCAGTCCAAGAGAAGAGCTTGCCACCAGCAGCAGCACCAGTGACAGGATCATAGTACTCATTGATACCGTGCGACACCAAAAGCTCATAAGTGTCAGCCTCCACACGGAGCGCCAGATCCTCATACCCATAAGCACGCAAGCCGTCAGTGATCATCCAGTTGATGATCACCCACACCGGTCCACGCCAGTAACGCAACGGCTCGAAGTTGGAAGATTCGGGATCGTAGCTGGGAATCCCATGCTTGACACGCTTGAGCCATCTTTCCAAAGTCGCAGCCAGATCCGCAGCCTGCGAGGCGGATGCAACACGCGCAAACAGCGGAAGAAAACCCGCCGAAGTTTTCGCAGTCACCAACTCTCCCGTGAGCTGATCCTTGGACTTGTACAGCCCGGCTTCCTCATCGTAAAGACTGTCGAACGCAATCCGCGCTTTTTTGATCCACCCATCGACTTCTTCCGCAATCTGGTCCTGACCCAACTCGTTTGCCAGCCATCTCAGGTCGAGATTGGCGCGGTAGAGAACAGAATTGGTGCAGAGATCGGTGACGCGGAAGGGAGAGAGGAAGTAGAGCTGGTTGCAGTCGTAGTTCACAGCGCGGAAGCGGTAGAGGAGCGTGAGATAGCGATCGTACTCCTCTTGCTTGGGACGCATGGCGGAATCCACATGCCCAAGATCTTTTCTCACGTAAGGAGGGATCTGATCGACAGGGACGTTGTAGAGAGCTTCATCCCAAGCAGGGCTGTTGTCCATGCCGCTCTCCCATGGATGCAAAGTCGCGACAAGGCCTGTGTTCTCGGGATCTCTCGCGGACTGGAACCATCTGTGCCATGCCAAAAGCTTGGGAAAAAGCTCCTTGAGTTTCTGTAGGGCGAGCTCTTTGTTGAGAGCCGTCTCGTACAGTTTGCGTACCGTGATGGCGGCTACTGGTGGTTGCGTGATTCCTGTCGAGCCCATGGGCTGCTCGACGGAGCCCCAGATCTCGGGTCCCGGGAAGTAGGTCGGAGATGGCTGGTGGAAGACGATGTGCGGGACGAGTCCATCTTCCCATTGCGCTGAGAAAAGCTTCTCTAGCTCTTGCCAAGCGCGTCCTTCGTCTAGCGTCGCCCAGCCCAGTGCCACCAGCGCCGAGTCCCAGTTCCATTGGTATGGGTACAAGCCCTTGGCGGGGATTGTGTATCCGCCCCGATCATTCTCTATCAGGATCTGCTTGGAAACTTCAAGAAGTTGCAAGGATTTGTAGACATCTCCCTTGGGTCTGCAAGTGCAACACACATGGCCAAAGGAACACACAATCATCAGAATCTCCTCGAGTCTCGACCATGCATTCATGCACACGAGCGTTTGTTTGCAAAAGAAGAAGAACCAATCTGAATCCCATGCAAACATGTGGGTTTTGCGCAGGTTTCCAATTCAGGTTTGATGTTTGGACAGGCGGTTTACTGAATTGGAACCTGCGCAGAACCCACAATTAGTCCACACATCTACCGGCATTGTGTGATTTAGCATTGATGTCGGAGAGTGCTGGAAAAAGCTCAAGGGTAGGTGGGGGAGCTTACAGAACGACATTCTTAGCTCCAGGGAGCACTGCCGCACTAGAGAAGTCCTCGGCGTGTAAGCTCCGGTGCGTGTGTACCTGCGGCACAACAGCTTTCAAGCACGCTACTGGCCCCATGATCACTTCAAAACCGATCCTAGAGAGAGAGAGAGAGAGAGAGAGAGAGAACCTCCAAAACCTCCCCGACCCACAACCCTCCAAAATCCTCCAGCAGCAGACCCTTTCCTCTCCCCGCACGAAAAAAATCAAAACCAAGAACACCCGAAACGAAACTTGAAGCCTGGGGACTCAAAAAATGAGAGATGAAGAGGCGAAATCTCCAAAAAAACAGAAAAAACCCGAACCCACAAACACACAAACAACAACAAGACACAGAGAGACACAGAGAGATAGCAATGGGTAGAGAGAGAATATAGGAGAGGGAGTGAACGGGTGAATGACGGAAAGATGATGAGAGAAGTGGGGGGGAAGGAGCTATTTATTGTGAGAATTGGTGGGGCACTAGAGAAGAAGAGAAATGGATAAGAAGAAGCAGAAGAAGAGACTTCGCTACCAGTTTGGCTCCTGCAGCTGTGCATGATCTCTCAAGGCTATCAACTCTCCTGCTTTGTCATCTGGATGAGAATGAATCTTTTTTTCGCTTCCTGCAATTACTCCTCCCCCTCCTCCTCCTCCTCCTCCTCCTCCTCTTCTTCTTCTTCTTCGTCTTCTTCCTGCCTTCCTTCCTTCCTTCCTTCTTCCCTTCTCGCTTCCTTCAAAGCGTGGACAATGAACGCCACGGAAACAGCGGCGACACGGACACGACCTCCCTCCCCTTCCTCCCTCGTAACTGTCTCCTCTTGTTTCTGACCGTTGGATACAGTCCCACACCAAGTTTTAGCCACTCGATTGGGGGCAAATGGTCAGTAGCGTCCGCCCATAGACACAGACATCTCAATACACATACATACGTATATACGTACATACATACAGCTGGCTGTTTACCATTAGTGACTTCTGCTATTAACCCGTAGTTAGTCTCAAACAAAGTTACTGGGCAGTTAGTTACAATTAACTTGTAGGTACTAAGGGATTTTTTTATTAAAAAAACTTAATTTGTTTTTTCTGGCTAAATTAGCCAGTTGGTTTTTTCTCCTTTTTTTCTTTTTTTCTTTTTTTTCAAAAATGGTGTAAAATACTTTGTGTGTGTGTTTTCTCTGGTTTTCTAGTCACCAGATTTTGACAATTTAAAAAAAAAAATTGCCAGATTTCTCTATTGGATGTAGCTAGCCAAAAATGTAAAGGATTTTTATTTTGTAAGTTTTCATACTTGGAATATAGCCAAATTGGACTAAATCTTCTTGTGGATGATTGCCAGTTTGGCTACATCACAAAATTGGAAATAATAATAATAATAAATAAATAAATAGATAGATAGATAAATAACCCAACGTTTGGTAAGTAGGTACCTAAGGAGTCCGTTAGTTGGTTAATTAAGTAGTGACTTAGTGAGCATCACGTAAAGTGACTAATTTTAGTCTGTTGTTATTTACTACTTACTACTTACAGATAGTTACCGATGACCGAACAAAGGTGTGATACGCATTCGGCCGTTGGATTCCCCGAATGGGGGCCAATTCCTGAACTAAATAAAGGACTTTCCACAAGGCGGTGGTAGCCACCGTGTCTCACCGACCTTTGTGCTTTGGGAATATTCCCCTTCCACTAAGGCGGGGAGTTCAAGGCGTACATAACTTGTAAGGTGCCTCCTTTGCAGTGTTTCTTTTACTAGCGAATTTTCGCCAAATTTTGGACCTAAAAATTATGATTTCAGCTCATAAATACAATGGAATTTTCATGGATTTTTTTTTCAAAAAAACAAGCGTTAATTCGCCAGTTTCCAAAGGGTTTTTTAATTTAAAAAATTCCCAATAGCCAGATTTTTTATGATAAGTTCCTGTAGGTAGCCAGGAATATAGAAAGATTCCTTTTTTGGTTTTCTTTCATATCTACTCTGTAGCCAAATTTGGCTTTTCTTTTTTTTTTCTTTTTTTTCTTTTTTTCTCCTGGATGTTTGCCACTATGACTACATCACAAAACCCTTAAAATAAACCCTGCTCCTCTGTTGTTTAAGGGAGGTATTCATAAATAAATAATTATTATTACTCTTAAATTAGTAAATATTAACTATCATTTCAGTTACCTTGGCCAGCTTCTTCAACACATGTTTGTCAATTATTTATTTATTTATTTATTTTGAAATTATTATTTCCAAAAAATAGAATATTCATTGAAAATTCAGTATTTTCCTTCACAAATTTATGTTATTTGAATTTTTTTTTTTCCCCTGAAAATTCCAACATTTCTGAAAATACAATAACTAGTGATGAAGCTCCCAAGGTGGGAAATTTCCTATAAGTGTGCATTATGACCTAGTGGTGGACCCTGGAACCAACCCTAGGGTGGGAATGACCAGGTTCTTTTTCTTTGGGCTGGGTTAAATGGTTGACTAGGGTAATGAGGCCACAGGATTGGAGCATAACCTTGGACTATCCTAGGCACAAGATCATTTAAAGTGGGTTTAGGGTTTAGGGCAAGGCATGGTTAGGGTTTAGGGTTTAAGGCATGGTGGGGACTTGGGGACCCAAAGTTTACATGGGGCCTCTCATTGTACTTTTAGTGTGTTAGAAAGCTCCCAACAAAGTGGAAAAAATTTAAAAATTTGTAATTTTAAAAACAACAAATGAAAAAAAAAAAAAAAAAAGGATTTTATAATCATTTTTTCATTGAAAGTAATTTTAAATTAAAATTCTAAAAATTAATTTGTCATTAGAAATTAATTGCATGTATTAACATGTTTAAACACTTGGGTCAATGACAGTTGAATCCACATTTGAACCAATAGGATTTGAACCATTTAACCAATCAATAATTTTTCATCACATTGATCCTTATGTTTGTATTTTTCCACATCACATAGGTGATGGGTCATTGTTAAATGTCAAAATATTCTTGCTACATTTGGGGGCCCAATGTTTTGTTTTAATTTTATTTGTGACCACCTAGTCTCTAAGTCCATTTTTAAATTATCTTGTTTTTTTCAAATTTTAATTAATTTGAAATTTTTATTTTTTATTTCTATTATTTTTGGCTAGCCCTCTTAGGAATTAATTAGTGTCGACGAACATGAGTCGTAGGTATGGTATACTCAGGCAAACAACACATGAACTCACTAGTCCAAATGAAAGTGATGGTACTAAGTGGATACAAAACCATTTAAGGCCAACCAATTTTGTGTCATGGACCATGAAAATGTGTATTTTTAATATGCATTTGGTACAAACTACAAATCAAATATCTACAAATCTATATGACATATATACATACATACATACATACACATGAATTATTTAATGTTTTCCTTTTTCCTCTTTCAATTGACCTATCCTCAAAAGGAATTGGAAACACATAGAAGTTGCCAAGAGGAAAATGATGCTAAAGGCCTTTTTCTATCTTTCCATTGGGAAAAGAAACAAGAAATGATTTTATTCTAGATTATCTGATATGACCACCATAGACAAAACTCGACAAATTGTACAAGTACACTTTTCATTTGCATTCTACATAGTTGTAGACATTCCCTTGAACTTTTTTTAAAAAGTGGCCAATGGTCGTCAATGCAATGAGGAGTGAGAACCTCTAATGTTAATCCTATCTCTCTCTCTCTCTCTCTCTCTCACACACACACACACACACACACATATATGCAAAAGTTTGTCATCCATGTTTGTCATCCATTTCATCTTATGCAACCTTTCATCCTCACTTTTTTCATTGGACTTAGTTTTTTGCCATTTTTTTGGGCTCATTTTTGTTGATACAAAAATTGACTACCTATTTAACTTAAGAGTAGCTTATGATGTCATACACAAGTGATTCCTTGCAAAACATTGGGTGACAAATTACTATGTCCAACATATGGTTGAATAATGTTGGTGTACTTAATAAAGAAAGTGGGATTTAACAATGTTTTTTTTTTTTTTCCCCCACTATTACCTAATTTGTAGTGTGATCATCCAATGAAAATTGGTTGTTGAACAATACTTGATGCAATTGGAAGAAGGAAAAACGAGCTACATATATATTCACCTTTGATGCACTTCACCCATCATGGTTTGGAAAGAAGAGAGAAAAAAGTTGTCATTATTGCATTACCCTCACAATTCCTTTCATTTTTTTTATTATACTCAGATACTCTAATAATGCATTAGAGTATTTCCTTGAAGAAAAATACTCTAGTTCAAGGAAACACTCTAGCACATTATTAGACAAGAGTACTTTAAGTAAGTAAGAAGTATTCCAAGTTGGACAACAATAAATGTCTCTATTCCAACCTTTGTGTTTGTGAACCCACTTATTTTAAGTCTAATGTTCAAAGTTACACACTCTATGCTATTGGAGGTGCGTTCATATGTGGTGTTAGGGATTCTCATGTTGAGTCTCTTAGCACCATACTAACCATTTAGGACTTAAACTTAGTTTATCATGGAAATTTTATGTTAAGCCAACATTCACTTAACATTAAGTTATCATCCAGATTGAACATTGAATGCCACCTAGGATGCCACCTAAATTTTCATTTCACATGGACTTAACATTAAGTGTGAATGCAACAACATAGGTAAGATAAAAAGCCATTAAGGCTTTGAGCTGTATACCCTTGCATATAGTATACACCACAACTTAGGTGCATTTATTAGAGATTTGAAATTGGACATGATCTAAGGTAGATTATTACATGGGTGTTAAGCACTCCAAGGTTTTGTCCATCAAGTGAATGAGCCTTCTCATCACATGCAGACATGTCCCCCATTTGAATTTAGAAACCTTTTGTGCTTTACACTGGGGAGGGCCTACTTGCTTGATTTTTGGGCCTATGCCCTTAGGCTACCTTGAGGCAAAGACCTTCAGGTTACCCTTCAGGCTATGAGCCTCAAATTTGGGGAGGTGTTGGGGAGTAGGCCTTCTTCCCCTATACATATACCCTTTAGATAATGGTTTTTTTGAAATGGATTATTTAAGTTGTACATATAATTATGATGACAATACAACCATCATCTAAGTATGGTAAAATGCATACTTGCACAACATTGGTTAACCTTAGGGGTTTTCTTCCTAATCCATATATATGATGAAAAATACTTGATTTGTGACCGTGGTGGTGCAATGAATTTTTTGGTGCTGAATTTTTGCCATTTTGTGAAAAGTATTTTCAAAAACAGCTTCACTGAAATGTGAAAAAAAAAGTTCTAAAAATTTGCCCAAAACCACCACAACTACCTACAACATGATTTTTTTGGTGCTTAAGATTTTTTTATTTTCATATTTTGAATATTGCCAAATATGGCAAAATACTAGGATTGACAATCACCACTTGAGCAACATCATAAAATTGAAAAAAAGACATTGAACTAGTATGAACACACCAAATCCCATATGAAATTTCAAATTAATAACTACATTAAGTTGAAATTACCTTGAAGTGGGTGACCTCACAACATAGCATCACCAAAAAAATAAACAAGCATAGATCCCAACTTATAAGCAAAAAATAAACACTATCTACCAATAGCATAAATGTTTGTGTACTCTATTGTTAATTTTAATAGGTACCCACATTGTTAAGCAAGGGTATTAACCAATGTTGTAAGAGTATTTAATTTTTTCTATAACCTTTGGGTCAGGTGACAATTAAGTACTCAAATTATTGACCCATCAACTAAGAGTATGTCTTGACCCCCAAAAACTAAATCCAGAACAAATGCAAATTAAAATGAATGAAAATTTTGTTAAGTCCAAAGTTGTTGAGTTGCGTTTGGGTACCCACAATCATATACCCATTTGTGCATATCAATATTCGATATTTATCTCATTACACTCTTGGTTGGTAAAAACAAATCAAGCACAATTTATAGGATTTGAAATTGTTAGAACAATTTTTCAACACCAAAAACCACAAGAATGTTTTTCAACTTTTTAATCATTACAAACTTGAAATGTGAAACTAGAAAACACAATTGAATTTATTTGACCACAAAATAAGCTTTAACTAACGTAAATGTCCACAAACTTCGAAACTAAACAACACACATGTAACATTTGTTACTCAACATTTCCAAAAGCGAGGTCTAAAAACACATGCATAAATATAACAAACCAAGTCCTAAGGTTGAAAAGACAATTACAATATACCCACCCAAAAAAAAAAAAGACATTGAGGTGCAAAGCTAGTTATCTAGATCTTCTTCCACATTTTCATCTTGAAACTCTAATTCCAATAAATATAATGCTTCCACTTCATTAGAGCCATCTTTTCCAAATTTTACTCATCCTTGTGGTTCCACAACATGGCTCACTTGGGAATCATTAGGCCAATTTTTCGCTACAAGAATCAATTGGTCCAAGTTTTTAGAATCTAAGTGACATTGCCTAAGACTAGTAATTAAACCAGCAATTGATAAAACCCTTTTCATTTCTATTTGGCTCCCAACAATGTTAAAATTTTGTTGTGCAAAAAATCCTATAATTGGGTATTGATTCTCATGAGCCTCCCACCAATGTAATGGATTTACACAATCCTTAGGTTCCACTTTAAGGTTACAAAATCAATCCGACTTTTGTTTCACGCACATCACACACAATGTTTGAATTTTTCAATTACCAATACAAAAGATGTATAATTCAATATTGGAAACCTTACTTGTAGCTTATAACAATTGAACACATGTATTGATCAATGGAGACTTGTAATTGAGTTTAGAAATTATTTGTGCAAATTCTAATGAAGCATCTTCATTAGAAACACTAGAGTCAAAAACAACACATTCATCAACTTCATCATTGACAACAATTGGAGTTGTCATTTTCTCCTTTACATGTTTCTTTTGATAAATAGAAAGCAAAAAGTAAGAACAATAACAAATTGGTCATAAAGAGTTGTGAGATGAGACTTGATGCTCAACCCACATAAGACCTAGAAATGGAAACTACTTATATGAAGGATCCAACAACAAAGTTTAACATATTGTGTGTTTTATTTCAAAGTGTGTGTATGCATGAAATCCAAGAAAGGTCCTTAGATGTTAAGAACTTCATCATGCATATGCATGCTCAAATGCTTAATCAAGGAATCAAAGTCCAATCTACTCCCAACCTTCACTTATGTTTCAAGAGTTGTCTTCTCTTGTTCAAACTTGACAGCTAATGAAATTGTTGAGTTTGAAACATCATTTAATAACCAATCACCTCACCTATGATTGATAACACATGCATTTAACACAAGAGATAAGGTGGAAAAAATTGCATCCACAATGATTTTCATGTGACCAATGAGAAGCCCAACATGCACTCAAGAAAGCCCAATTTTTTTCTTTTGGGTTTGGGGTGAGGGGTGGTGAGGAGAGAATTTTTTATCATCCCCAATGTGTTCCCACCAAGTTCCAATCAAATTCCCCCCAAGGTTCTTATTGTATTCCCCCAAGATGTTCCCAATAACATCACATTTTTGTCCCACGTGGTTTGGTCAAAGTTGAAATTTCATATATATATATATATATATATAAGGGTGGCCCAAAAAGAAGCACCTTTGTCCTCATATTGGGATGGCCCAATGTTTCCACGAAAAAACTATGATGGGCAAACCAAAATGGCTTATTCCAAGCAACCTGGGGGAAAAAAAAAAATCTGGTTGCACCACGTAACTAACTAATAGAACTAAACAATAGAACAAGTGATAAATAAGTACCCTACAACAAGGGATTAATTAGTTGTGAGGGTACATTGCAAAGTTCCAATTATTTTTCATTGTGATGAGTCCCTCTAATATACCCATCACCAAAAGAATTCTGAAATTTTGATGATCCCCTCATTCCCCCAAATAGAAATTCACTCACAAAATCATAGAATTGCTTCAGACAAGCTTCAGTAAGGTACATAGGTTGGTGAGCAAACATTTAAGAACTCAAAGAAGGTCGAATCTTTACACATTTTTCCTCTACTTTTGAAGCTCAAAAAACATTTGTAGCTCCCCACATAGTGCTTCCAACATTGCCAAAATTGCTCAATACAATAAAGCAATGGGGAAAGTTATGAAGTGTTTGGTGTGAGGGGGCTCATTGTTGAGTGATAGATGAATTAATACAGATTAGGATTTCAAACTTTTAAAAAAATTGTCTTTGCATCTTTGTCTCTGGAATACAAAGAAGTTTTGTAAACCCCTAGTTGGCAAATCCATCAGGTTTTTAATCACTCAATATGGACTAAAAATGAGGAAAATATGAGGCTGCAACTACAACTACAGTCATTTTTTCCCAATGAAAAATCCTTTGTATAGGTTGAAATCATATTATTCAGGTCGAAATTTGATGAAATTTCATCCCCTCAAAAAAAATGGCTGAGAATTAGTACATGGTTAACTACATTAGGCTGAGAATTTCACAGTGGTTAACTATTGGACAGAAATGTAATGAAAAAGTGTTTCCTATCCATACACACACCCTCACCATCCACCCTTCCCCATTGGTGAAACTGGTGGGGATGGTGGATTGCTGGTTGTGGTGTAAACAGTGCCAATTCTAGGCCCGCCTCAGCCAAAGTGGCTACTAGAAAGGAAACGAAGGGCAGCAGGTACTTAGTACCTAGAGCAACGTCTGGGCGGTGCAGGTGTAACGTGCCCGTGAGCATCGATCGACAAGTAACCAAATTATTTCCGTTTTTTGACAACTGCGAAGAGTTACACAAGTGCTGAAAACTATGCAAAAACTCCCAAGTTGAATGTTGGAAAGAGCAATCGGCACACCGCAGTAGCATCTATTTGCAGTGTATAATGAATTCACTCACACAAATTCAGACTAAGTTAGCGCCTCCGTCGCAGCAGCAGCAGCCGCGGAGGCGACGCAACTCTACTCGCCGCGGATCTCCTGCCACAAGCGTTCAGCGAGATGGCGGTGGCAAAGCATGCCTTCTATACCTTAACACCTCCGATACTTCACGACGATTTCATGAGGCACGAGCAGCTCCTACCAAAACTCCACTCACTCCAACAACCCAGTCCCGGTCCGGTTCTTACTAGGCCCGGACCAGAACCGGCAGTTACACACCTCGGTTCTCGTCTTTTTTTTTCCCTTTCCCAAAAACCATGTATATTGGTTCCGGTTCTCAACATATAAATAGAACTGGGAACCTCTGGTTCTGGGTCCAGTTCTTAAAAGCATAAATAAAATCCAGTTTTTATTATGGAAATCAGACCCAATTATATATTAATACATATATTATAATATATGTATAAAATCAATATTAATACTTTATACACGAATATTAAATTTTCATTTCATCATTTTAACTTAATAATCATAGATTGAATTTCAATCTTATATTTATTGTTAGTATATAATTAATAAATAAATAAATAAATAAATAAAATTCGTGATGATTATAACATAATATAATATATAATTAGAAAAAAATACAAATTAATTATTTTATACTTATTAAAATTTAAACATTTAATATCATATATATGCATACACTAAAGTATTTTGGACTACATTAATACTATATTTCCTATGTAATCAAGGTACCTATTTAACATATTTAAATATATTTAACCTATATTCAACACATAATGAACACATACTACATCATATTATGAGCATATTAAAATACACAATTTCCCCTCGGTTTTATATTATGGTTTGTTTAAAATATAGAAATTTTGTTTTAATGTATAATTAAATTATAGTGGTGAGGTCAAGGTGACATAATCTTTATGTCAAACCAATATTCATTATTCATAAAATAGTAATATCAGCAAATTGATAAAATAAAATAAAATATGGAATAATAATCAATCAAATAAAACTGATTTTATATGAGTAAAAAAATTATATTTATAAATTATTATTGATTAATCAATTAATAATTATTGATAATCTCATAATAATATTTAGTTCATTATAATAATAAAAAATGGAGTATAAATTAATTAATTAACTATAATTATTTATTGTTTAACTATAATTTCATACTAAATAATCAATAAAACTTTATAAAACTTTAAGTAAAAAATTAGTCTGTTTATTTAGCCAGGTAAATATTTTATAACTAATATTCAATATTTACTGATTAATTTGATAAATTTCTCATTTCGAACTATTAATCAGACTACAAACTATAAATAATTAAAGTATAACTTCATTACTAAATACTAATTTTCATTTGATTACCTGATCATTAATATTTACTAATCAAGAATTATGGTACATAACAAACAAATATTAATTAATTAATAGTTATGTAGCTTATAGAATTGTTAATTACAATTTCATAACTTCAATTATCTACTTATTATTAATGATTAATTAAATTTATTTCCTATTTAGTTCATAAGTTAGAAATTAATAATTATTTTTTATTAATACTTTGATTCGCAGTTTAATTAACATTCAATTGATTCTTTCATACTTCATATTCACTAATCAAGAGCTATGATAAATAGATAATAATTAGTAGTTAATTAATAGTTGTGTAGCTTATAAAAACATTGATTCCAATTTTGCGAAGTCAATTATCTAGTTATTATTAATGATTAATTAAATTTATTTTCTGTTTAGTTCATAAGTTCATAATTACTAATTATTAATCAGTTTAGAATTTATTAAAATTTAATCATTTTTTCAAAAAATAATTTAATTAATATTCAATGAATTATCTGATAATTCAATTTTGCTAAAAGTTATGGGTAATAAATATCAATCTAAGTAATAGTTAGTGAGCTATTAATTATTAATTAATTAAATATTTGTGAGATAAATTATTTACTTATTATTAAGGATTAATTAAAATTGAGTATATTAGATAGGTAATCAATTAATATTTTAAAAATTTGTTTAGTTGTTAACTAAAATTTAAAAGGTCAAGTTTCAAAAAACAATTAGTTGTAATAATTAGTTGATCAAATGTAGAACTAAAGTAATAACCAGTTAATTAATTTTATAAAATGATTACATATTGTTGATGAATTTGGATTATGAAATAATTAATTAGTTAATAAACAGAATGAAGTAAAATAGAATGTTAGTTCTAAAATTAAATAATTAAAAATTTACAGGTCATTATAGGTAGGTTTCTAAGTGGGTAGGTAGGTAGGTAATTAGTTAATGGGCTATAAATTAATTAGCTAATTAGTTAATTAGTTTCTTATTTATATGTTTCATTATATAGTTATATAGTTTACAAAATTAAAAAACAAGCACAAAACATATGGGTTAAATTTTCTAGCTGGGATTCAATTTGTAACTAAAGTGTAAATAGAAAATTTAACCCATATGTTTTGCATTCAAATTTCATCTTGAAAACTATATAACAAAAGTGTTTTCTTTTATGTTTTCACATTAAATAACATGTGCCATTGGGGATGAGCCCAAAGAAGCTTAACCCTAAAAGCAAAACATAAAATGACATAACATTATTTACATGCCTATTTTTTAGTCCACCGACCTACCTACCTACCTACCTACTTAGGTAAATAAGTAGGTATATAAGTTTTAATATTTATGTAAATAGGTAAGTAGGTATGTAGCCTAGGTAGGTATGTCCTACCTATCTAATTTTTACCTAGCTATTTACATAAGCATATATACTTGCCTACTTACTCAAATAAATATTCATTTGATTTTTTAAATATATATTTAATATGCCACGTGCCAAATTTCAATTGCACCACAACATGTGGCAAATAATGTGTGGATATTTGATAGTTGCAAAAATTGTTGCAAAAACAAGATTTAGTTGTAAATGTTATGCCAAAAGATGACCATGTATATGTTGATTGTATGCATCATCCATGGTGCATTTGGCAATGTCATGTTGAGTCACGATTTGCAACTACATGTTGGGTATGACTTCACTTATACAACTAAAGCAATTTTAATTAAATATTAGTTGCATCTATTTTATAGTCACAAATTGAAATTGCAAATTGGCATTCTTCCTCTAATGTTGCCAAACAAATATAAATTGGCTAAACTAAGCAATTTTGGTTAAATTTGGCTAAACTTAAATTAAATTTGGTTAATTATTATTGAAATTGAATAAATTTGGCTAGACCTTTAAAAAATAGTTAAAATTGGTTATATATTTGGCTTACATTAAATAAATTAGATTAAACTTGGATAAACTAAGACATTTTGTCTAAACTTCAATATTAAAATTCAATTTGGTTTAAATTGGTGAAATCAAGTTGTATTAAGCCACTTAAGCTAAACTTGGTTAAATTTGGTTAAATTTGAATAAATATAGTTAAACTTGGTTTAATTTTGTTAAGGTTTTAGAAGGTGTTTTGGTTGAATTATGGCCAAACCAAGTTAATTGAGCTAATTAATTTAAGTTTGGCTAAACTTGGTGAAATCTAAAGGTTGTTAAAATTGTTAAACTTCGCTAAACCAAATTAAATTAAATTACATATGTCAAACTATGGTACATTAAGTTAAAATAAGATTAATTAGAAGAAATAAGGTTATTTAAAATAAACTAGGCTACTTGAGGTTAGCTAGTTTGAAGTAGGTTAAGTTAAGTTAAACTAGGATTGGAGTAAATTAAATTGAATTAAGCATTCAATACAAATTTGACCATGGTGGTATGTTTTTAATTTTTTTTAATTTGGTCAAACAAGGTCAATTAATTTTTTTAATATGCTTACATTAATTGTGTAGTCATATGTGTAGTCATAATTACCTTTAGTCATAATTATAATCATATTTATAGTCACATAATCGCAATTATGACTTTAGTCGTGAAAATGATTATGATTCAAATCCATTTACAACTACATGACTATTTTGGGTAGTAGTTGCAAACTATCTCAATCATAGAAATCAAATTGTGGTGTAGTGGTATTTAACCTATCTCCCAGGGAGCTTAGGTTCCTATTATGTATTTTAAGCACCTACTTAGATATCCATTGGGTATATATTTAAGTACTCTAGTAGGAAAGTACAACCTACTTGAGCATTTAGAATACATAATAGTTAATATCATAATTGCATCTAGTCACACAAACTTGAGTTGGTTACAAACTTGATAAAATATTTTGTAATGAGGCTATTTAAGTTGACCTGGGCAAAATACCTAAAGCTAGGAACCTAAGCGAACCTACTTAGGTTAATCTATTAGTAAAGTACTTAGCTATAGTGTACACAATTTGAGGTAAATTTGAAACTATTTATAGTATCAAAAGTAGCAACATGTAAAATTTCACTAACTTTGAATAATTTTAAAGATCACATATAAATGATTTGGGCTTCGAAAATAAAGGAAGTCACAAGAATTATGAATATGAAATTGAGACATAATTGTACATTTGTGTAAATGTACACTAATAATTCAGCAAAGGTTTTCTGAAAACCTTTATTTGACAATAGTTTTCCATTTTTAAAAAATTCAAAACTTCATCTTACTATTGTTAAATGATTTAAAAAACACTTAACCCAAGTAAATTTTCAATGAAGAACATTTTTCAACTTAAAAAAATCATCATCATCAACATTGTCATACCGTGATGTACTAATGAACATTTTAAAATCGTTTGATTTAAATTCTAGAACCTTAAGAAAATTTGATGGGAAAGATTTTTTTATGGTTTTTTTTATGTATGTGTAAAATTTCATGGAAAAATAATTATTAAATGTAATAATGCTTAGTCCTTTTGTTGGAATTATAAAAATGTGACAAAGCTCTCCAAATCAAAATAATACTTTGTTGAGTGCAAACAATATACAATGAGCCAACATAATTACTTTAGAAAAGGACTACATGTTTTTTCCCCCAAATTTTGTTTTTTTAAATGAATGAATTTTGGAACAATTTTTCTTGCAACTTGTTATAATAAATGATTATAGTTGTCCAAGTACATGATGTTTTTTTCTTCATCATTTTGTAATAAGTATGAATTTTTGAAAGTGTCTTGATTTGTTATAAATTGAATGTTTCATCTTTAAAAATGACAATAATTTCAAATCATAATATTTTAATTTTTGTTACATTTTTATGTTTCTTGTATAATAAACTACAATTTTTCTTAACACATCATATACATTTTACCCCATTTATGTGTGGCAAAGGACTTTTGAAATGATAAAATTCTCAATCAATTTTGGAAAGTTCTTTGAATTTTTAAAGTTTTAGAACTCCACATATTTTAGGCTATGAATGTTTTTTAATGTGGTTAATATGTTTTTATCCTCCAAATTTTTTTCCCAATAAATGTGTTTTTATTATATGAGTCCTTTTGATAATCCTTTACCAGATTGACTCATGTTTAGTGCATTGTTATTCATTTTTAAAGGTCCTAAATAAAAACTTAAACTTAAAATTTTATCAAATGGATTTTTTCTTTGAATTCCTTGACATTCATATGAATGAATAAAAAAACTCGCCATGATTGCTATGGGTTTAAATGGCAAAACATTAATATTTATCCTATTTTGACTATTTTTCTTTGCGATCTAATGTTCTTTCTGGCTCGTTGAATTGTGACTGCACAATGTTGGACTATTATATCATTCATATGTGCATTGTTGATCTATAATCATTTGAAACTTGTTAATATGAACTTGCATTGAAGTGTCTTCTTCCATCTTAAGATTGTAAAGCTTTTGATATAATTGTGATATATTGCCAACATGTCTTTTCTCAAACGTTGCACAAAGATTGTCCCATGTATCTTTTGTAGTTTTTGCACGTGTTACATGATGCAACAAATAATCAATAACATTTAGGAAAATTGTTTCACAAGCCAATTTGTCCTCATTCATGAACAAGTGTTATTTAAGAATGTCTCCTTTCAGAACAATCTCTCCAAATTCAATTTTTATTAACAATAATTATCTTGAAATGATCTCCCACAAATCTTTTTCATGCAAGATAAATTTCATTTTCATCATCCATGTATGAAAGTTATTGCCCTTCAACTTTTTCAATATTTTAAGCATCAAAAATGGATGTCATGATTGTGAATCAAACATTGTTAAAGAACAAAACACCTAAAGCTTTGAAACTTTCAATCAAATGCTAGAAAATAAAAAAACAAAAAACTACAAAAAACAACTTCAATCTCTCCTTCCTTAAAAAAATAATCATCTTTTAATACCATGTTGAAAATTGATTATGGATCGATAATATAATAAAATGATAAAAACATTGATTTATGAACTCTCCACCCAACCTTTAAGCTCACAAAAATGTTGCCACAAACTTATGATCCACCCTTGAACTCTGGCAGACCTTGTTTTCAAAAATATTTTCTCAATGATGTGAAAAACCATGATAAATAATTATGGCATGTTACAGTCTGAAATTTTTCATTCTTTCATATAACACTATCATAGTAGGCTAGATCATGAAAAAAATAATAAATTTTAAATTTTAAAAATGAATGAAATTATTGTGACAGATTATTCTCTTTTTTATTATTTTTCTCATTTTGGAAAAAATTGGAACCCAAAAAAAAACTGTTATTTTATAGAAGATGTGAGGAGCAGGTTTCGTAACATTTTCTAATTACTTACCTGTCTGATCTATAGCCAAATTTGGTTAAACCCTCTTTGTTCCTGTAGCCAAATTTGGTTAAGTCCTCTTGTCGGGTGGGGCGATGAGCTTTCATCCGTCGCCTCTGCTGTCGTCTCCCAGCAACCATACCGCTTGGTTGCTTTGCTTGCAGACAGGCAGCGCTTGGAGCTTTGAGCACGGACTCCATGCGGAGGAGGAGGAGGAGGAGGAGGAGATGACGCTGATGCAGAAGGAGAATTGCAGTGCAGCACAATAAAAAAAGCAACCAAAAGGACAAGAGTCACACCAGGCTCATCACACTAGATCACAGCTCGTTCTCCTTCATCAGGTCTTCTTCATGTGCGGAGGAGCATTGTAGCGATTGGTGGGTGGGTGATCATGATGGGTTTGCAGCAGGAAGAACTTCTTCACCAATAATATTCATGCAGTAGTGTCTGAATTTGGAAACAGTAGTCCTGAAGCTCGACCCATCAGCCTCCTTTCTGATTTTGTTCTACTGCTTGTTGGGAACTAGCTAGAAGACATATTTTTAGTTAGAGTAGTTTAATATTATAACATGTTGGACTCGGAACAAGATGAAGAAGAGCAAGAGGAAGTAGATGATGAGGGAAATATAGAAACAAAAGTGCAGCAAGGAACTGGTATGATCTCATCTGTTTTTCCACAAGCAGCTATAAATGAGAATATAGTTTCACAACAAGACGAAAAAGAAGAAGAAGAAGAAAACCACAAAAAGAAGCTGATGAAGAAGATGAACAAGGCTGCTGCTGCTGCTCCAGGAAAGATTCTGAAAGGAGATACTCGTGGAAGAAAATCACCATCATCATCACCTGCATCACGAAGAACAACTCCTCAAAAAATCAACCTTGTTGCAGAAGGTCACGCTATTGTTCTGCCCCAAGTACAACCGCATGTGGTTGATGGGTTTACTGCAGAATCTCTAAGTGGAAGAACAGCTACCCAGGTGGAAAATCTGATGACCAGCCCTGGGGAGGGTTTTCAGTCTTCTTCCCAAAAATCCAAGAAAAAAAGCAGCAAAGCTGCTGGCAATTCTTCAGATGATGAGCTCACTAGCCGTGCCATCAGGGCATGCTTAGCTGCAGAGGCTGTCATGGCTGCTCTAAGAGAGGAATGTGTCCTACTACATCATGCTGGAGCAGCTGCTGCTACAGTTTCTGAAGAGTACAAGAATCCAATGACTGAAGATGGTGGTACCGGTACCCAAGCAGTTGCTGGCTTGTTCAGAATGAAGAAAGGTCATTCTGTTGGAAAGCTGTCAGGTTCTGCAGCTGCACCACCACCTAATGGACAGCTTAGCTTGCAATTGCAGCTTGCAGCTTGTGAGAATCTCTCCTTAGCAGCCACAGCCGCTTTTCGTGAACTGATCACATCCCGTCTTGGGTTCAACATGCCTGCAGCACATCCTGGTCAGTATGCATCCACATTGCATGAAGAAGGATTGTCAAAAATTCCACAAATGAAGCATCAGAGAAAACCCATCAAGAAACCCAATCTTCTGAAGCTTCCTCAGCTGAATCTCCATCATCAGCCATCATATTGTGCAAGTTGCAGTCCATCAAATTCTAAAGGACGACACCACCAAAGCCCAGGGCAACCACAAGGCTTGAGAGCTGGACAAAGGCAATACATGAACAGAGGGAAATTTAGCATGTCGATCGATGGCGGAAAATTCAGCAAACCATTTGAAGAACCATCTTGTGGAGGACCATGTGTGCCAGGACCCTTCAGTTGTTCACATCCACCCACAACTGTGATGTCAATGCATCAGCAGCAGCATTCCTGTTATTCAGGTATGCTGCTAGAGCAAGTCAACCCAAGTTCTACTACTACTAGGGGAGCTTGAAACCTTGGAGAAAAAAAAAACTCAACAGCTGCACAAATGTTGCAGTCTTGAACTTTCCCCTCCACAATTGATCACTCCTCTCATATAAAGTGATGGATTCAGATCCTTGGGACCGAGTATGATCAAGAAGATCACTCAAACACATGAGAAAAAAGCAAAGTCCAGCTTTTTGAATGACAGGGGGATATTATTGGGCATATTTTGTTGTAGCTGTACGCCATGCTGGTCGATGAAGGAAACTCCCATGGGGATGCAGATTGTGTTGTTGCTGGCAGTGGTGGTTGTTTGCAAACAAAATTCAAGATTCTCTTCTGTGACATGGATGGTACACATGCATCTCTCTCTCTCTCTCTCTCTCTCTCTCTCCAAGAGAATGTGGTTTTTCTCACACAAAAAGCTGCAGCTCATGACACATGTGAGGTAAATAAGTTTGTGGTTTCATCCAATTAAATGTTACAGTATGTGGTGTTTATTGTGGCATATATTACATAAAAATGGCAATTTGACATCAGGTAATGGCACATGTAATCCAAATGCAATATGTTATATGTTGCATTCTTTTGTAGTGTCTTTTTGCCTGTAACTTTTTTGTGCTTGAAATCCTATGGAGCACCTAGGTTGTATATACTATTGTAAGCTTCTTCTAAGTAGCATCAATTATTCAAAGGTCATCACAGATTTTATAAGGTTCTTGGTTTTGTATCGAGGAACTTCTCCAACCAGTGAGAGCTGAATTCCCTGTTAAAAGTGAGAGATTTGCCATCTTGCAGCAGAGACATCAATCTGTTGAGCCTTGAGCTTTGTCCCATTTGGGAGGGGGATGGGGGGTTTTTTATATAGGAACACTACTCAATGGCAGCAGCAGGATCACTATAAAGACAGCAAATGCTTTGAGAGCAGCAATGAAGATGGGAGTCCAGGTCATTATTGCCACTGGCAAGGTTTGCAATCTTTGTCTTTGACCTACAAAAATGTGGAGCTCATGTAAATGCTGCAATGTGCATGTTTGATCTTTTGATGTTTTGATCATATTATCAAATTCTGGCTTGATCGATTCTTGTTTGTTTAAATAGGTGGGTTGTTCTGTAATTTTTTGCAGACACGACCTGCAGCTCTTGCAGCATTGGAGACTGTAGGATTGACAGGGAAAGGAGGGGTACTGTCTCATACCTCCCCTGGTGTGTTTTTACAGGTAAAGATCCGTGTTGTGTGATCTATATATGTACCCATCCTGGAATCTAACAGATCACCTTGTGTGACCTAATTGGTGTTCAAAGCATTCTTGCAAATTGAAATGTAAACCTGGAGTGGTATTCTTGTGTTGCTGTTTCATGAATGACTCGCCATTGCAATCCTTACAAGAGAATGTGGTTCATCTCACAAAAAAGCCATGGCTCATGATACATGGTTGAGTTGAACTCTTTGTAATATGTGCCATTAACTAATGTTAAATTGTCATTCTAATGTCATATATGCCACAATAAACACCACATATTGTACATTGTAATGGATGAAACCACAAAGTTTACCTCATACACTTGTCATGAGTCACGGCTTTTTGTGTGAGAAAAACCATGTTCTCTTATAGTGAGTGACTGAGAAAAAGTGAGACTGGTGGAAGAGGAAACATGGAGATCTTTTAGTCTACCCTCTGGCCAACCTCTTCTTCTTCCCTTCTGCCCAACTGACTGCTCTTGTTTCATTCAAATTTGCGATTGCATTAATCTAGAGTAATCACAAAGCCAAAAACACCAACAAAGCAACAATGGGTGGTCATTGATTGCAGGGTTTACAAGTGTATGGAAAGCAAGGCACAATTCTTCATAGTCAACTGCTTGATCCCAAGGTTGTGTCTGAGGTAAAATACTTTTTAAGTCATTGTTGTGGCAAGATCACTTCTTTTGCAGTTTCTTCCTGCCATCAGTCAATGTAAAGACTCTGTTCAATATTTCTCAATTTGTTGGAGGTTTGTTGATTGGTGTTTTTTTTTTTTTCCTCATGTGTTGTGACATCTCATTACGTGCTGGAGACATTTAAGTTTTCCATGGAGCATCAAGTTCCATTGGTGGGGTTCAGTGCAGACAAGTGTGTGACACTCTTTGCTCACACCTGGATTGATAAGCTTCACGAAGTTTACTATGAGCCCCAGGTATGCATGCATCTTCATGCTTTCTTTCTAAAATCACACAACCCAATCACCTCTTCTATTCTTCTGGGTTTTGTTGATTTTCTTTGCAACTCTTGCACTTCTTTTCTGTCTTTCATGTTATCATCAATTTTGCTGTTGGAGTGAGCATTCCATTTGAATATATCACTTTGGACATGGTCTCTGGCAGGCAGAGGTGATGAAATCCATAGACCAGATCATGGAGGTCAAAGTCCAGGTACACTTCATTTCAATGGTTTTCACATGGAGTTGAAAATGTAGCAGCTTTTTTTTTTTTTTTTCCTTCAGAAAATCATTCATTTCAGTGACCATGTCTCATAGGAACTGGTTTAGGTAGGATGGGTATTTTGAGCCCAAGTAATAATATTTGTATATTTTAAAGGAAGTATGATTCTAGAATTTTCAAATTGACACTATATAATCCAGAGCTTTATGAGACATGATTCCTATGAGACATGGTCACTGAAATGAAATTAATATGAAATGAAATATAATTGTCGGGTTTAATTGTTTTTATCTTAATTGTTTTTGAAGTTTTTCTCTTGGGGGCTAGTCAACTTTGTTGTTGGCCTTGCCTACCAAGGCAAGGATATTGTGTGTAGATTCATTATAGAGTATAGTAGCAGCTTAAGGGATTTTGGCCCCCCCTAGGTAATAATTATAAATAATAGGTCTACCTATTTTTATATGAGGATTTTTGAAAGATGATAATATTTTGGCTTGTGTTGAAACGTGAGATTGGTTATCATAGAGTTAAATAATATCTTGAAGGATTTTGGTTTCTTTTAGAGGATTTTTTGCAAGATTATATTTTTGCATGGTGAAATAATATTTGAGTTTCCATAATTCTTCTTTTTTTCCTTTTAATATTCTTTTTTAATGTAAATGGCAAGGCCACAATGTGTGACACACACCCCTTGTTGTTTTACAATGCTTGTGTTGTGTTGTGTTGTGTTGGGTTTCTGACTTCACAATGCTTGTTGTGGTGTGTCTCTGGGAACTAGCAGAAAGTGTTGTTTTACGATCTAGCAGAAAGGGTGGCCAATTTTCTCCGACCACATTGGTCCTTGGCTGCAAGGGGACGGGCTACTATAGTGCAAGCTTTGCCCGACATGTTGGAGATATTACCAATTGGTGCTTCCAAGGGTGCTGGTGTACAAATGCTCGTCGATCATATGGAGGTGCCCATTGAGCAGGTAAAGAGTGGAATCCATGACCATGTCCAAAAACAGTGTTTTGCTTGGTTATTTAGGGTTTAGGGTTTAGGGTTCTAGGTGGGGAACCTCTTTGTTGGCCTTTCCTACCAAGGCAAGGATATTGGGTTTAGACTCATTATAGAGTATAGTAGCATAAGGGATTTTGGCCCCCCCAAGGTAATAATAATAATAGGTTTATTTTTATATGAGGATTTTTGAAAGATATGATATTTTGGCTTGTGTTGAAACTTGAGATTAGTTCTAGAGTTAAATAATATCTTGATGGATTTTTGGTTTTCTTTTAGAGGATTGTTTTGGAAGATTAATAATATTTTTGCATGGTGAAATAATAATATTTTTGAGTTTCCATAATTCAAATTCTTCTTCTTTTGCCTTAAGATATATACCTTTTTAATTAATGTAAATGGCAAGGCCACACACACACACACACACACACACACAAAGTGTGATACACCCTCTTCCTTGTTTTGATTATGGATTCAGGTGATGGCCATAGGAGATGGAGAGAATGACATTGAGATGCTGTCCATGGTAGGGTGGGGTGTGGCCATGGCCAATGCCACTGAGCGTACCAAGGCTGTTGCAGATGCAGTCACAAGCAGCAACAATGAAGATGGTGTGGCACAAGCAATACAAAATTTCATTTTGTCTGGAGTCTTCTATTAGTCTATGATACACTTTCTCTACCTTGGCAGATTCCAATTAAATTAAATTAAATTAAATTATTTTTTTATTTATCAAAATTTTCAGAAATTATTATCAGTCATTTATGACCCCCAAAAAAATTTAAACATTATTTCGGCATAAATTAAATTTTTTTATTTATTCAAATTTTTCAGAAATTATCAGTCATTTATGACAAAGAAATTAAATATTATCAAAGGGGCAAGGGCAAAGGGCAGCTGAATTTGATCCTGAGACCTCCAAAGTAAGAAACTACATGAACAGAAAAGCAGCAAATATTACTTCAAGATAAATTGACTTACAGTAAATTTCAAATTTTTAAAACTCAGGTGCTGAATTTTAAATTATAAATTAAATTAATTATTTGACACACAAGTGCCAAAATATTAAAGGATTGTCAAAATTAATAGTCCTTCCTAATTATTAAATATATAATTTCTTAATTATCACATTGTAATTAAAATAATTCATATTTAATTAGTTTATGATCTGTTGGAAGCTATTAATAAATTAATTATATTTCTATGTTTTTACGCATATCATAAACTATTCGACCTGGTTTATGGAGTTGTCTAAATTGTGTTAAAAAGCAGTTTTTGCATGCAATATGACCCTTCTTTTTTTTTCTTTCTCTTCACCACTTACAAATAAAATCAGCGTTTCTTTTATTTAATGAATCTCCCCACTTGGCAACAAAAAGGGAGAAAAGTTTGACATTGCCATATTTAGACAATAGGTTCCAACAAATTGCCAATATATAGAAGGATTGTCGAAGTTTATTGTCCTTCTTAACTTGAAAATAGATTTTGTTAATTCCTCTTATAGATGATGTTTACCAATGTGGCTACATCACAAAATTGAAGGGAAAAAAAAAACTTGCTTACAATACTTGCAATCATAATTAACCCGTAAATTTTTTTAAAACCTTTCTAACCCCATTTTACCTCAACTTGGAGCCTTAGAAATCTAGTGCAATTTACCCATTCATGAATGAGACTACAAACCAACTGTTAGATTCAAAGTTTACTCAATTAGAAATCTGCAGTAGGAAATTCATGTAAGATCAAGAAAAGGATGAGGAATGGCAAAGCCAAATCGAACTTATGTGCGACTATGCAAAGGCAAGATGCTAAGCATTCCCCATCATTATGTGCAAGCTTTCATTAATGTTCCATAAAAAAAAAAAGAATAAATAAATAAAATATTGTAATAACAACCCCTAAAAAGTTAGGCTAATGGTAATTATTGTTAATAGCCTTCCTAGAATCATCAATTTGAATCCAAGTGTCAACATAACATAATATAATCATAATAAATGTGTTGTGACCCTAACCTTGGGCTCATGACCAAAGTTAGGGCAAGGCAAAAAGGAAACATGCTAAAACAAGCTAAGGCAAAAAAAAGGCTTAAATACATTGTGAGAGTGAAAAGGAAACATTTTTGAAATTCCAAGGATGAATGTTCATTTTGAGAATTGAAAGTTTCAGCTTGTTCAATCTTTGGGACAAAAGTACAAACATAAACCTTGTCCAAATTGAGGGTTTTTTATATTGTTGGAAAGCTTTCAAAATGTAGATATCAAAAATGAACTTGCATTTTCTATTTACAACTAAGAGCTAAAAGTTATATGGCCAAAAAACAAGCCAAAAATTAAATTGGTAATTTGAATTTCTATCATTAAAACCTAGGAAACAAGAATCAAATGAATTCCAATGAAAATGTGTAACATGATGTTAAAAAGAACTTGTCAAGGTTAGAACTTTTAGTTGGAAACTTTTCAATCAAAGCTTGTGTGAAGAAATAATGAACCTACAAAGTTATGAATCTCATAACTTGACAATTTTGGGATTCCTAAGTGAGAATCCCATGTGAAATAACCATTTCAATGTAATTCCTATAGCAAGGTCCAAAGTATACTATAGGGAGGAAAGTGGGGGCTTCCTCTCAAGTTCAAGTGTGTGAATATAATGACTCCAAATCAAATTTATGACCCAATTTGGCTCCATTTGCCCTACCCAACTACATTGTTTAATTTGTGCAAATGATTTGTTTGTGAAGAGCTTGTGAACTTGTCATTTCATCTAGAATCCACATCCCCAAACTCTTACACACCCTTTTTTTCATAGTACATGAAGTTAGGGAACATGCTCTCAACTAGTTATCCTTCCTTTTACATTTTTGTTGTTGTTATCATTTTGAGGGTTCATATGCAAAGTTTTGGGAAGAACTTAAGGGCACATTGAAATGTTTTATGAAATATAATTATTTTTATTTGGCATGGCATAAACTTCCTAAAACAAAATAAAATCAGGTGCTCCAAAAATAAGTTAGGACAACGTGTTAAACACATCTTGATGGGGGTGTTTAGTATTTCCCATTTGGTGAGATATTAAACACCTTGTTAACGGGTAGAAATCTTTAGAGTAATTAGTTCCATAGGCCTCCTAATGACTACTAGTTACTGGTGATAGATTTATTGTTTCTTATCCAAGGGTTGAAACTAATGGGATTAGGTAATTTAAGTTAATGAGTGCTTGGGGGTAATCCACCCATTCATTTCGCAAATTTCTAAAAAGGGGTTAAGATAAGGGTCCTATTTTCTAGGGGCAAATGTGGGCCTTGTGTGTGGTATGTGAAAAAAAGGGACTAAAGGAAATGGGAAAGGAAGAGGGATTGATTAAAAACTTAGTGAGTGAGGTGAAGAATGGAAAAATATGTATGTACTTTGTGTGTGATGTTTATGGAAGATGATTCAAAAACTCGAGTTATTTATGTTGCATTCTTATTGTATTAAATGTGGGAGGTAGAATAGGTTATGTTATGCATATAGGATGCTTCCTTGAGTTAATATCTTTGTATTTCTTTAAGACAAATAGTAATGGGTTGACCATTAGGTAATTTTTAAAGTAAAGTATTGGCTACCATAGGAGGGTAGCAATTAGTCCTTGGTGGTGGAAATCAAAGGGAACATACTAATGAATTACTTAGTGCAGGCTAGAAAGCATTGTTATAGGCAATAGGTAGGAGCTCAAAGGGAAGATGATTGGTTGGAGACGGTACAAAACAAAAGAGGGTCTTCTCAAGGGTTTCAAGTGGTAAGTAGAATTACTAGAGAACCTACATGCATGGGGGCATGCATGGGGGAGGAGGGACAATAGTGGTAGAAAAGTCTACAAACCCCCTAGGCAATATCATGGGGTGTGGAAAGCACTATAAAATCTAGGAGAGTAATTACTCTCAAGTTCTCCCCATTTTTCATATTGTTCCTCTCCCTACATTTGACTCTCAACTCCTTGGATTAGATTACTTATAAGAAGGTAGGTCCGGTCTTAAACAATAGACCTTTATATTCCTTATTTTCCTTATATGACCTCTTACTTATCACTTGAATAGTTGTAATAAAATAAGCTAGGGAAGGTAATTTTTTTTGTGGAGTAATAAGATGTCAACCTTGCCCCCTGGTCTTACCCCCTAGGGGATGGTAATGATCAAAGGCCGCAATTTCACCCCTTAACACACCCCCATCAAGCTTTTTCCAACTTATTAATTAAACAACAATGTGACACTTACATAGTTTTATGCAAGCACACAAATGTTTTGCAAAAAAATAAAACATTACAATAACAAATGTTTAAAAATAATCTATTGGTGAGTACTACTAGTGGTCTCCATAAAGTCCATAGCTAGTTCAAATCTAGGTGGTAACAAACCATAATAATAACAATAATAAATGTTTTTTCAAACAAAATTTTGGGGGAGGGGACACAAACTACATAGAACAAAATATAACCAAGTGGTGTTTCAAAAATAGGCACAAGCAATGCACTAAATAGAACTCGATGGGTGATGTTTAATGTTTAATGTCTTAGTTTTGATGGGGGCTACTTAACATTTAATCTTAAGGAAAGACAGTATTTGATCAAATGATAATGTAACACTTGTGATTATACTCAAGTTTTCATCTATGTTTTACTTCTTTTTTTATAAAAAAAATATTTTAATAAAATTATTAGAGGGTGAGATATTGATGGATATTATTAATGGTTTCCTTAAAGTCCTTGGTTCAAATCTAGGTGACAAAAAAACATGATAATAATAATAATAATAAATTTGTCATTTTTTTGGAAAGGAATGAAAATTGTGCAAAACAAAATATGAGCACATAGTGCTCCAAAAATATGCTTGGGAAGTGCATCGACCAAAGTTCAATAAGGGTGTTTAATGTCTCCCCTAAGCAAGTGATGCAAGAATATGGATTTTAAATTCCACTCACTAAGAAAAGAGGATTAAAACATGATGTTCATGCATGCATCTTAAAATGGCACTTATAATGACCATTTTAGATTCAATTCCTTACTATTGTTTTACCTTTCTCAATTTTGTGATCTATCCATTAGCAATCATCAATAGAAAGATTTAGCCAAATTTGATTTTTTAAAAAGAAATTTGATAAATTTTTTAATTAAAAATTTGGCAAATGTTAAAGCCAATTCTTTCACAAAATTCCTTTGTATGTGTCAAAATCATCCCTTTAAGTTTTCAACTTTGGAAAAAAACATTCATCAAAAATTGAAAAGATTGTTCCCTTTTACCCACTTGTGATCCCCACTAGTGACCACCTTCATTACAAGCATTCTTTAATGTGGACAATTGGGTTCACTAGTTGAAGGCTTCTACAAACAATTATTTCAATTAAACTTTCTCTTGAATGTGGGTGTGGAAACATTTTTGTTGTTAATCCTTGTGGAAACATGAATAGGGTTAGTGAATAACTAATTGATAGGTACCATTTGTGTAGTTAAAACAATTTTAGTCAATGTAATCAACTAGAAAAAAATGTCACCCGATGAATGGAAGAAATTCAACAAGGTAATGATTATTTAATAAATGGTGGGGATGCAACAAGACATTTGATTAACTAGATAGGATTAAAATTGTTCTTCATTAGATCTAACAAGGTAATGATTACTTAGTGAATGACATGGATGCAACAAGACATTTAATTAACTAAATACATCACAAACTCCATGGGTCATGATTTGGTAATAATAGTCGTGTGAAATTTACTTTCCATAGGTTCATATGGAATAGACAAGAATGTCATTCATCTACTTATATTGTTTGAACATCAATGTCGCGTGCATTGTTTAGACATGAATGTCATATGCCTATTCATATTGTTTAAACACGAATGTTGTATGTCTATTCATATTATTTATATACAAAAATCATGCAAATGATTTTCCTATTTAAATAATGCACGACATTCGTGTTTAAATGCTATGAACCCATGAAATAATAAATTTCACATAGATTTGAAATGAACCCATGAAGCCTATAAATTTATGATGTAGGATTAAAATTGTTGATCATTTGATTTTGAATTACTTTTGGAGGGAAAAAAAATTAAGATGTAATTTTGGAATTTGATGGAGTTTGGGATAATGTTGTTTTTGTACACATAGAGTTAGATTTAGAGAGTCGTTGAAGTTAGAATAGGGACACAATATGCAATTTAAAGTTTTGTTGGTATTGGAAACCGCATATTTTTCATGTTTTCATTTTAGAATACAAAATTTTAATATGTTCAATTATGAGTAAAGAGAATATGTGAATTTGAAAAAGAAACATTGATCATACTTTGTAACTATTGTGTTTTAGTTTTTTAATATCTAGTTATATTGACCAATTTATTTTTTTCAAGAATGGATTAGAACTTGAGGAGAATGAACAATAGTTGTGATGAGAAAACTATGTAAAAAACAATCTACCATAATTGTTTTGAACAACTTAAACCATAAATTGTAAGTCTTCAAATCAAGGATTGAATTTGAGTTTCTATTGTTTTAAGAGAACCATTCTAAGATAGAATCAAACATTTACCAAAAACATGTTTGGCACATGGCATCAATTTTTACATTTGAGGATGGTTTGTGCATGAGCATAAAAGCCTGAGCCTGGAGCTTTGAGCTTGGAACAAATAAAGTTTAATGCAACTTAATCCACCTACATTGATGAATATATCCATAATGAATGATTTCATATGGATGAATGTCATTTTTGCATGGATGAATTTCATTTATGATTTGGATTACATAAATAAATCATTGGATGAAATTCATCTATGATTGGAAGATAAATAAATTCAAAATTGTTTATATCCATCTTCATTTTTTTGTCCAAGTATTAATATTTCAAACTTCAATGTCATTTTTAATAATGGTCGATAATGAAATTGTGATAATAGGGGAAAATATGATGATGGGACCAAAATAATTTCTAAAATTTTGTTTAAAAAATCATCAAGAATGTTTAACAATTCAAGAAATATTGTCATGGAATGAGTGCCACCTCCCCCCATCCAATTGTTATCAACAACATTATATATTTACTTCATGGAAAATTGGGGTGCCTTGAGAATAAATAATTATTAAAAAAATTCCATTGTCATTTATGATAGTAGGTTGTTTGAATAAAGCTAATTAAAGTGCCTAAATTGAATTTTTTTAATCTCAAAAACCCATTATCACTAATGACATTACATAGATTTAAAATATTTAAAACATTCAAAATTCATTGTTGTCAATAACATTGGTTAAATTTAAAGAAAATCATGGCACCCTTGACAAAAAATGACAAAAAAAAACCCCATTGTCATCTATGATAGTAGGTTGTTTGAAGAAAGCTAATTAAGGTGTCTAAAACTAAATTTTAGTTTATTTCAAAAAACCCATTATCACCAATGACATTATGTAGTTTAAATATATGTTTAAAACATTCAAGACCCATTGTTGTCAACAACATTGGTTAAAGTTGAAGAAAATCATGGCACCCTCAACAAAGAATGAAAAAAAAAACCCCATTATTGCCAACAACACTTATAAATAGGTTTGAAAGAAGTTGTGCCACTTCTAGAAGACGGGAGGAAAAACGCACTTTCGTTAACAACATTGGGTTAGTTTGCCCGAAAAATTTTAATTAAAAAAAATTAAAAAAAAAAAAAAAAAAAATGACCTGGGGGTGGATGTTAGCATAATAATAGTAATATAGTTAAATTTTTTTGAAAATAATGGCCATGTGGATTAAAATATATGACTTTGATTGGAATTTTTATTTCAAACAAATTTGAAAATTTTACATGGCATATCACCCATAATGGATTCCAATATAAGACATTCTTGTTAGATTTAACCAACATAATTACACAATATTGGAGTTGTGGGCTTTTTTCATTCACATGTTATTTTGGTATGAAAATATTAATTATTCTAACTAAATCAATCAATCATGAAATGCTGCTAATTGATCATTGGTTCACAATTTACTTACGACAAGTAATTTGTCACTTTTGCCTTCAACTTGAAACATACAACATTTTCTTATCTTCTTTTATTTTGATTATCATTACTCTAATTCATATCAAAATCAAAAGAAGAAAAGGTTAATATAATGACTTCTAGCTGTTCACATCCAAAAACAATTGAAGATGTGAAACAAAATGTAAATGCCTTTCCCTTTGCTTGGAATATTTGTTTATGTGAAGATTTTTAACAAAAGTTTAACGTAACCAAACCTAAAAAGGATAGTTGAATGTTAAAGCACAATAATTGAAAAAGGCTTCAAAAAAATCATCCCATTAACAAATGAAATTTTACCCAAATTGAAGTGGAATCATAAGTTTATGTCCATCCACAAATTAAATTGGCACACATAGTACAGGAAAATGTGATTTTTCAAAAGGTCCAATTTGATTAAAATGTCCACATTGACCAAGGGGGATGGTCATTTTGATTAATTTAGGCATGGGGCTTGAAATACACAAATTATTTTTGACTAAGACATTTAATTAAAGAAACATTTTTTACCATGTGACAAACCAACATCTGGTCAAAAAGGTTAGAGGTCCATCAAAATAACCCATGTTTAGTCAATTGGCCATTCTAATTTGACACTTAATCAAATCAATCATACTAATTTGATTATTTAACCTACAAGTTAATTTTGCATAGGGTACATACCAAATTTAAGTTCATAATTAATAGGCCCTAGATTAAGCATATTACACCTAGTAGGTATTTATAAAGTTTAATAAGTTATTTACATGCTACCTTTAGGCACATGTTGGTATTTAAATTTAGTACATTAATTAACTAATATTTAATAATTGATATTTAATATTCAATGGTTTAATATTAATAATTTATATAATTAATTAATCACCAAATAAATGATAGTCAATAATTAATTTATCCATCAACTTGTTAATTGATTAATTATTATTATCAAATTATCAAATTAATGTAATTTTTTTGTAATTGAATTAATAACATGTAATAATCTACTTAATGCATGTTTTAACATGTTATCTACGTAGATACTTGGTACATATGATAACCTCCTATTTATATAAGTAATACAAAAATATTGAAATTCATTGATGAATGTTACAATATGCTCTTCAAAATAAGAAATTCAATCAAGTTGATAAATGTTTTCAATTTTTGAAGTGGTAGTCCAATGGTAAGGACTTGATTCTTCAAAATGGAGGTGAAAAATTCAAGTCCTCACACATACAACATTGGCTACTTAAGCTACCTTGATTTTATGTGGTTTATATAGTTGACCTAAGCTAGATAGGGTAGGTAAGTAAACTATTTTATTTCATTTTGTACATTAATTATTAGATAACGGAGGTAGCTAAATTTAATAAATAAATAAATATGATTATAAGTATATATAATATAATTATTTTCTAAAAATTAAATCATATTTAGTTGCTATCAAAATATTGTTGACTAGTAAAAAATCCAATAAAAAAAACCAACCAAAAAGACCACCAAAAAGACCTAGTGAAAATGGTTGGGTCCAAATTGACTTGTCCAAAATGGCATTCTGCTTGAGTTGAACATGGTGACATTTGGGGTGTTTTTTGGTCAATTCTTTTAGTTAAAAAAACCAAATTATCTTGTAATGACATTTCCAAAGTTTGCACATTTAGACACCTATTTTGTGTAGTTAGGGGGACACATATATACTATTACGGGTGCCTACTTGTTTCCTAGGCCTTCCCATATTGACTCATAATGAAGCCTTCAAATGTCAATGCTTCTCATAAAAGTAAGAGAAGCACAAATCTAATTTTAACAATGTAGTGCAACAAAACTAATACAACATAGCTACAAATGTAACAAAAATTGTGTCATGAGGTGTGTCATATGACAATGAACTAGTAGTTGCCAAAAAAACGTGTTAAAATTATGTGTAATCAAACTACATGTAAACCTTGTAAAATCAAGGTACAATCTCATTAATGAACATTGCCCCTAAGTATCATTAGCATGGAGCATGAACATTGTGAATGACTTCAACAAAGCTTTCACAAGCCACATGGATTGAATTCTAAATGCTTTTATGGACCTATCTTGGTTCAATCAAAAGAATGTGAAAAAACATATATGCTTTCCCTTTGCACCTTTTATTTTTCAATTGATTAATGTATGTTAAATTTGTAGATCCTCTAGGGGTAATTCCACAAAATGGGGATTAATATGCATTCATTTGCAAATGTGTATTACTATAGTATCTAAAGAATTTCGGCATAGATTTTTTTTAATTGCCAATTTTTGAGAAATTATTTATTACTTGTGCCAATTTTTTTATAAAATTAACAATCTTCAAGATTTCAATTGTTAGGTCTGAATTTCAAACTATAAATTTCAAGAACTTAAGACTAAGATAGTCTAAACACACTAGACTATCCCATAAACTTGTGTAGGATTTTGTTTGTTATTTTTTATAAGCATTGTTTTTTGAAATTTTTAGAATTAGAAAACCAAGTGTTGAAGTTAAGATTTATAAATAAACAAATAAATTAGCATTTTGTTGTTGAATATAATTAGGGAGTATGATAGTTTGTGTTTTGCCTTGCTCAATGCATCATTTGGTGAACCAAGCTTCATTGAATTGTTTTTTTGTTGCTCAAACTCCTTTGACCTCTAGCATTTCTTGAACTTTTTTTCAATATTTTTGACATCTTTCAAGTCTCATTTAGGCACAATCATCAAGTCCTTCCAATGTTCCCTTTCCTTGGTTGTCACTTCCTTATGTGCCATTTTTTGTTCAATTGCATTCACACATAATGATCAAACATGATCATTAAGTTTGCTAATTGTCTATCAATGGTACTTCCATTGAAATATGAACTTTCATGGAGCTTTAAATAGAATCAAGAAGCAAGTTATATGTTATTGGGAGCCAAGGGTTTCATTAATGTTAGTGTTTGTAAATGATTGTGCCTTTCTTCGAAGGTCATCAAGATTGGCTCATTGCTTAGGATTCAAGTGTTACCTTGTTGCATTTCTTCACATTGTCCATTAATGTTACCATAATAGTGGCATACATTGCCCTAAGTGGTAAACATGTTCTTGCCTAGTGCATTTCCAATTTACAAATCCATCTTTTGAGATTTTGGTTTAATTTCCATAAATTATTCACTAACTTGCATTTAACATGTCATGACATTTGGATTAACTCGTCAAATTCTAGTAGTCTTGGAGCCATTACAAATGTTCATTTGACTTGATGTTTTTCTAAGAATAAAAAACAACCATTATTCCGTTTGAATTTTCCTTCCCATGACAGCTTTCCCTTGGTTAATCAATGTCCACATAGATTTTTATAAGCTTTATATGGGTGTCAACAACGTAATGTAAACAAAAAAAGTAATCCACCAAAATCCAATTAAAAAATGGAACAATTTTTGATGTGGACACAAGAAAGTAGATTCAACATATTTTGAAATACAAATATAAAACCATAGGGCCCTACATTTAGTTTATGGGAAGTTGTATACAAAGTTTGAACAATTTTGGTATCATAAAAGTAGGTTGAAAGTATGTTTGAATCTAACTAGGTCAAAATGGTGTTCAAACCTACTTCATAAAAAGCTTGATATATTATGATTATAACATCCATAATTTGATAATACATAAGTATTTTTTAAGGCTCCACTAAGTTGAAACTTTTAAAAAATCAATATTTCATTTACATGTAGCCCATTTTATAAAATCAAACATTTTGTGCAAGTAACAAATTTTAAATTTTTTTTACTTAATTCTACTTTCAAGATGGGGTTTTTCAACATTATAATATAAAATGAAAGATTATCATCATCTTAATTATTGTACCCAAAAAAATTCTACTTTCAATACATTAAAAAAAATTCATGGTTACATGTAATTTTTTTTGACAAGGAATAATGAGCCATCTAGTTTACCTTCCTTGCACCCATATGTAATTTTGAATGGTTTAAAGCATGCACCATCAAGAGGTTGTGATGTGTGGATTGTAGGGTAATTAAATTTAGTCCCACCCCCCTTGCTTTGTGCACATCTATTGTATAATGGGAATCTTGGCCATCTAGAATAAATAATTGATGATTAAATGTACACACATTTCATCCATGGTTTTGAACAAAAGCTATGTAGTGCAAAATTCATTTGTTGAATAAAATGGCTATCAACCAAGTTTTGGGCTCCATAGCCATTATAACAAGCCAAATTCACATTTCACAATTACATTTTGACTAAGTTGCTTACTTTTGAATATGTAGAAGTTTGGAAATGATTCATTTATTACATTGATGCAAGACAATGCATATGACCATTTTTTTTCATTTAGTAAAATTGAATGCACATATTTAAAACTAGCTAGAATAAGTGCACCCCCATGGCCAATTCATCAAGCTTGTGCAATTGATTCATCACAATTTCATATTTGTTTTGGTTGATACTTGTGTAAGTTGTAAAATTTTGTTACATTTGTGTAGTTTCAACATTTTTTGGGCAAAAACCTTTCACAAGTCGCACCTCCAATCCTTAGCTAACTTTCAATGACATGTCAAAATTGCACCACTTGAACAATCTGAACCACCTTCACCCAAGAATCCCATTTTTGAAAGGTCTTTTTTTCTTTTATGAATTTTTGGCTACCTTTAATTTCAATTGTGTTAGTGCGAAAGCATGGTAAAGTAGACCAGATTAACACCTTGTAATATAATTGGAAAGTGGCCATTGAGTAGGGCTTGGTAAATTGAATTTAAAAGTATTATTTATTTTAATGTTTAATTATATGAAGTTATTTGAATTTGATACAATTATATTTTGAAAACCACATGTTTAAAGTACGTTTGTATATATTCATCAAAATCAAATTGATGTCATAACTTGCCAAATAGATTAAAATTTAAGCACAAGTAGATTATATATTTGTTTTATTTTGTTTTTAAATCAATGGCATGCTAAATATACTAGTGGACTTTGTAAATCTTCATAGTAGAATCAAAATATATCTGACCTCTAATGTAGAAATAGGAACGAAGTGCAATATTAACCTGTTAGTTTCATTCCTACTTGTTACTTGTTTTTATTGTACTAAATTTTTCAAATTTTATATTCAACTCATAAAAACTTAATGGAAGCATGGAGGCTTCCATAATGAGACTTTAAAAAGAAATTGAACCTATTTTCATATGATAATGTTGAAAAACCACCATATTTAAAATTTGGATTTGGGCAGATGTACTTTTTGGTCCACTTTACCATGCTTGGACCATTAGTGTGATTGGGCCCAATTACTTGCCTTTTTTTCACATATTGAACAACTATTTCTTTTTTCTATAAGATTCATGTTTTGCCTTTTTTTTAAAACTATGTGATTCCATACAAATGATTTCATATTGATGTGATAGGTACACCTCACATGTAACTAATAGTTTAAATGTTAAATCTAACTTTAATAGCCTCCATTATGGAAGTCAAACTTGCATCACCCCAATATCAATTTTTTATGCTTTTCCTTCACCTTCTATATTAATTTGCAAGATTTGAACAATGTTTGAAGCTCCACCCGTTGCATAATCCAAGGGCCCATTATGTGATTGTCGAAAGGGATTGACCAAACCTTGTTTTTTTGGTCAACTTGATTTCAATATTATGGTTCAATTGGATGTGCATTCTTGTTCCCTTCATGATCGCCATTACATGTACCTAGGATTGCCTGAAGAATTGTTGCATGACACCTACAAGCTAGTTGGTTTGATTGCAACTAGTTTAGCCCTTTTTGTTTATTCAACCTTTGGGACTCAATTGATAAATTTGCAATTGGTAAATGATGTTTTAAATTGGACCTAGTGGATTTAGTTCCTCACATTACACCCTCTCAAAAAAATTTCAATACTCAAGTAAATTACATTTTAAATTTTCATTATTCTAAACATTTGGATCATATTTCTTTTAAATTATATGTTAGGAAATAATATCCACATATGACTTTCCCTTATCAAACAACCCATGTTGTGACAAATCCTTTTGCAAAAAAAATGCATTGAACATTTTACACCTAAATGGTTGGTTTGTATGACACTATATGCCACTTCTTGTGCCAAACATGCATTTTTTTTGTTAAATACTTTATGTTTTTGCATGACAATCAAACTCTACCATTCATGAACCCTTTCATGAAAAATTAGTGATTGAATGTTAATTGCATGGTGGTGTAAACAATATGTCACAAAACTTGTATTAAACAATCAACACTTCACCCTTTAAATGCAAACAACATGTTTGATTTTGGCTTGCTCTATATCTTTGATCTCATCGTTAATGAACATGATTAATATTCACTGCTACAAAGCATGGCTTTTCAAATGGTTCAAGTTGATGAATTAATCTTTTTTGATTGACAAACATCTCCATTTTGAATAGGGGCCCCAAACATGTATGTTTTGACCAATCAACTTGACTATGGTGATTTATTTGACCAATACATCTAATCAAATTAGACAACCCTAGTCAAAATGACCAATGGGTTTTAATCAAATGGGACATCTAACATAAAAAATTATCATTAGTCAAAATGACCAATGTTCTTTAGTTAAATGGGACATTTTATGCCTATTACATACCTACTTCCTACCTCCCACTTATAATTTTACAATTGTACTACCTACCTACCAACCCATCCACCTACTTAAATGTACTACTTACTTACATACCCACTCACCCACCCACCCACCCACCCACCTAAATGTATTACCTACTTACCTACCTATCCACCTGCTTATAACCTACCTACCCACCCACCCACCCACCCATCTATTTACCTACATACTACCTACCCACGCACCCACCTATCTCTTACAACCTACCTACCTTCATACCTCATAATCTTATAATGAAGTGTCAAAATAAACATGTGAAATAAAAAAAATTAACAAAAGTTGAACATCTTTTGATGGTGTAGTCCATTGGTTAGGGACTTGGTTTATCATTGAGGAGGTCAAGGGTTCAATTCTTAAAATTATAACCTATGTACATGCTTAAGAAGCTAAGGTAAGTAGGGTAAGCTAAGTAGAATATATTAGGTTAGGTTAAGGTAGGTCAAGTAAGATAGGGTAGTGTAAGGTAGGCTACCACCTACCTACTTGCATGCCTACCTTTTATGACCTACCTACCTACCAAATATTTTTTTTATCTAGGAAAAAATTTGACCAGTCAAATGGTCCAATAAAAAAAACCAACTTAATCACAACAAACATTCAAAATTGACTTGTCCAAAATGACAAAGTGGTTTTTTTGACACCTATTCAAATTGGGTATTTTTTTACTATATTTGCCAATAAAAAAAGTACCATGTTTTTTAGTAATGACTTTAATCTTGCCCATAATGTAACTAGATGTAGCTAAAATTCATATTTTACAAGTCACTTATAAAACTATGTAAAAACATCATTATTTTGGTTAGTACCAATTGAATACATCATACGTAAAATATCATATTTTCCCCATTTTTGTATTGCATTTTTTATATTTGATTTCTTCAATTTATTTTTATATATGTCAATTTTAACAATTGAAAAAATATTCTAAAAAATCAGAATTGGGTGGATCACCTATGGTTACAATGGGGTTGAAGCTTGCATGTTAAACCCATGACTTTATTTTTTTGGCAATTACTCCAAGGGTGATGGTTCATTGGCATAATTTATTATCGGACCCATTTGGACCTCAAAACACATCTTGGGTTGAAACCTAGTGATGTGTAGGTGAAACTTGTGTCAATATTCTGCCAATGAGCTTGACTTGGGGGGGGGGGTTGTGTGTGTGTGAACAACTTGTCAAGATGTGATATGCTACTGTGTTTGAAACGGGGAAAAAAGGAGAAAGGATTATTGATTATCAAAATCCATTAAAATAATGATACTTGGACCTTTTGTGGATGAACTATGTACAATTTTATCAAATTTGAGCTCCGTGTTGCTATGCACTACTAGCGATGATCCACTATTTTAATTTTTTCTTATGTTTTCATATATTTATGTCTATGTCAATGTCAAATTTAATTTCATAATTTCAAAATTAATATACATTTCATGGACATGAAAAGACACATGTTAATTTATTTTCTTATATCCATGTTGGTGGATAGGAAAAAAGGAATGAAGTAGTTGCAAAATGGAGGTAGTTATTAAGAAAGGTGGGAGATAGTTATTATGAAAGTTAATAGGAAAAATAAGTAGTTATAAAATAGTTAGGCTTGAAAATGAGGTAGTTATTCTTTGGAATGGTCTAGGGACAACCATATGACCAAAATGATCATGTAGAAGTGACATACAAAACTTTTTGCAAAGAACCCCATATCAATCAAAATCCATTAAAATAATGATACTTGGACCTTTTGTGGATGAACTATGTACAATTTTAACATATTTCCCACTCTTGCCACCCACATTGATACTTGGGTGATTTTATTGCATTTTAAACACAAATGGTTGGGACATTGGCACAAACAAGTGTTTTCAAATAGCCATGGCCAATTTGACCATAATATTCACAAAAATCCCAAGAAGATGAGTATGGAAATGCTTTTGAAATTGGGGTGATTTCAGTTATCAAAGTTGCAATTGAACCAACCTTTGGTTTGGCATTCATGTATGAAAAAATTGAACCTTTTTTTTGGGGTTGATCCAAAAAAATTCGTAGTTGATAAAATCTTTCCTTAAATTGCATGATTTTTTCAACAAGATTCAAAGTAGAAGATGTTGTCAACAAATTCAGTAGTGGATAATGACATTTCATTAATTTCACTCCCATCATTTGTGTGTTGTACTATTGAAATAGTTGAACATTCAACATTCACCTTTTCCTTCTTTATTTCTTCTCGGTGCACATGTTTTGTTGTCATACTCATTTCCTCTTGACCTTAATAGGGTTCTATTGTCGATCCATCAAAATTTTTGTGTCTTTCATATCTAGGCAAAAATTCCTTGACACATTTTGCTTGAATTTAAGTAAACATACTTGACAACATATTGTAAATTGTTAATCATAAAGAACTTTATATATAGATTTATAATGTTTAAGTTTCCACACATATGCAAAATTTTGTTTCCTATAAGACATAAATTCATACTCAAAATCAAACAATGAAATTAGAATGACTAGTTCAACCTCTGTAATAAAGTTGTCAAATGTGAGACCATTCAAAAATCTCTCATTAGAATTTTTAAAATTAAAATGAGAAATTAGTTTTGTCTATTGAAAGGATTCTAAAAACACAAAAAAATAAAATGAGGAAAATACTACAAAAGGTCAAACTGACTAGGGACAGTCTTTAAAATTTCAAAAATCTTAAAATAAAGATTCTATAGCCTAAGCTGGACAAGCTTTTCTACCAAATCTATTCTCTTAGGTTGTAGAAACACTTGCAAAATTTGAATGAAAGACATCCTCAAAGTCTATTTTACCTTTGTTAATGAAGTGTTCCTCTTCTGTTCTTTTTGTGTTTTCATAACTACAATGGTAGATCTGACTACTTCATGAATATCACAAAACTCAAAGAAAACACAAACAAACAAACATTCAATAAAACTTCATTGTGTTACCCAAAAGATAACATATTATAAAAGAAACATCTCCTCATCTCCTCATCTCCTATGTATGCAAGAAACATAAAGATACCAACTATTTTGAAAAAGATTGATGCTCATCATGTAAAATTTTGAGATCTTCTCCTTGGAAAAAAAAACTCAATAGAAGCACTGGTGACCAGTAAACTAGTTGATACTCTCTATTGATCTCCTAGTAACTTCGCAAGAGATAGTTGACCTAAAACTATTGCTATTGATGACACGGGAAACAAAAATTAAACTGTCAATTTTGGTAGTAAACTGAGTTCATCCTGTCTTTTCTTTTTCCTGAGCACCTCCGCTGCTGTTAGGGTATTCCTGCCGGTCGCCGAATACTTCGTGTCTCAGAGGTCTGCGAATTTCTGGAGCGTGCTCCTTTGAATTTCATGCCCAATGAGGAATTGTAGCCTTACTATTTGCGCACCCACAGAAAGTTGAATCGTTGAAAAAAATGAAGAAATGAATCAGGTGTGACCCTCCAAAGGGGGGGGGGGGGGTGGTCAAATGGTGGAAACGAAGAACCACGGAACACTTGGAAGACTATTACCGAACACCCAAAAAAGTCTTTGAAAGTTACTCTATTGCCTTTATGGTTCAAAGATGATTTGTAGATCGTAAGGTTGCGCTCTTATAGCACTTTAAATCACTTAATCTGAACAAGAAATGAGAAAGTTATGAGCATTGAAAGTAAGAGGGGTGGAAGAGAAGAAAAGAGAAGAAAAACGATTGAAATAACTTTGAAAAGCGTATTTTTCTTCTTGCTCTTCTATAATTACTCCTTTGCCTCTGCTGTTCAAAGACGAATTGGAGAGCTCAAGTTAGCGCTTCCATAACGTTTTAAATCACTCAAAATGAAGAGATGAGGAAGATATTAATAAAGTGTTCGGTCATAGGGCAGGATACCCTTCATATATTTTCACTGCTCCTGCCTGTACAACTACTATAATTACTCTCAAACCTTGTGCATCAGCTGTTGAGTTTCAGCATTTCATACTGAGATTTAATAAAATTTCCTTACTTTGCGGATACCACTGAAAGAGGGGATAGGGGGTGAAAGGAGACCCAAAGACAGGGTGAAGACAAGGTGACTTTTGAGATAACTCTATTGAATTGAAAAATTGCAGTATAAGAATTTTGTGTGATCTGTGCTTTTGAGACATATAGTATTGAATATTGAAATTTTTGCAGTAGAAGAAGAATTATGAGCTGTGATTTTGAGACATCGAATCTTGGAATTTTTGAAATAGAAGAAGAAATAATTCCGATGGTGTGCAAGTTTGATGAGACATATAAATGGAATTAAAATTGCAATTATTATTGAAATTGAAGAATCTGGATTTGTGTGCTTGGAGACATGGGGAATTGAAATTGTTGCAGTAGAAGAAGAAATTTGTGGTGTGTGTGTTTTGAGACACGGGGAATTGAAAGTGTTGCAATTACAAGAAGGAATTGTGTTTTGTGTCATTTGAGACTACCTAATATTGAAAAACGAAACTGCAGTAGAAGAAGAGTTTTGTGATAGTGTGTGCTTTTTTGGAGACATACAACCGACTATTTGCAGTAGAAGAATCTTATGAGTCATATGTGCGATTTGAGAGACATTTTTGAACGGAAAAGTTAGTGAAGTGTAAGCAGAATGAAGAATTGTAAGAAGAATTGTGAAGAACTGTGTGTTTTGAGAGACATTTGAATTTGCAAAATTCTTGCAGTACAAGGAATTGTGGATAATCTGCGCAAACTATTTGCTACTCATCACAGAAACTGGAACGAAGAAAAACTGTATGCAAATCAAAAGAATTGGGAAACATGAGTAGTAGCAGTTTCTTTCTCTGATATGGATGGAGCAAGGGTTTCAAGGTAGGTAGCAGGAGCACGCAGGGTTTAGGGTTTAGCGTTCGGAGCAAGGGTTTCAAGGTAGGTGGCAGAGACACGCGCACTAGGGTTAGCAGGATGTGGGGGAAGGAGGAGGAAGAGGATAAGACGAAGGAGCGAAGGCAGTGGTCAAGGCAATGGTGGTGCAAGGGAGGATGTGATCTCAAGCTCGACCTGCCATGGCCGTTCAAGGATGCGCACAATATAGGCCAGCGGGTGTTTCAGGAATGGCAACGAGGGGGTTCGTCACTGCGAGTGCCAGGTGCACTCGGCACTACAAAACCTGTGTTATCGCAGAACAAGGATGATGAGGGGGGGCGAGGAGGAGGGTTTGTGCAGCAACTGATGCCCCCCCAAGTGCAGCAGGGCTTGGGCAAGGGTTTGGTGTGGTGGCGGCAGCAAAACAATTCGCAAGTTGCTGCACCCTCCTCTGCTTTGTCGTCAGAGGAGCAAGGGGAGGCGGAAGAGCGTGCACTGGCGGCAGCTTTGGTTAGTCGACAGAGAGCCACCGTGCTCGAGTTCTATTCCCCGAGATGTTCTCTCTGCCGCTCTTTGTTGAATATTGTGCTGGAGATGGAGGCAAAGAATAAGGATTGGTTGAACGTTGTGTTGGCGGATGTCGAGAACAAGAAATGGTTGCCCGAGGTGCGTTGCTCCTCTTTGTGTCCCTCTCTAGTTTTGCATCAATCATCCTAGTCTTTTAGTGTGCAAGCAAGTGTTGATTTCTGAGCTTTAAATCTGTACCACGAACCCCAATTATCAGTGCGTCCTACTTGCACAAAATATTGCAATCTCTTGAAGAGATTGTATCGAATTAACACTACTCAGCACTGGGAAGATCATCCTGTCTACCTGCTATTCCATCTGAAGTTCCTGAGATTCTTTTCAACTTGGTAGTAGATCTAAGATCTACTTCCAAGTATTCAGTTGGATATCCGGTGTAAGGACCAGTCTGCTGTGTTATGTTAGTGGAACACAACAAAACCCTAGATGTGGATTGTCACAATGCAGAAGATGATGATGATGATGATGATACATACCCAGGGTGACTGAGTACCCAACAGGATGAATTTGAAGGCAATCCCTTGAATTGTGAAGTGTGCTGAGACCAGGGTGATGGATGGGTGCAGGTTCTGTTGTACGACATAACGTATGTGCCATGCTTTGTGCTCCTGGACTCACAGGGTAATGCACTGGCAAAGACAGGGGTCCCACACAGCCGCTTGCATGTACTGAGGGGGCTGTCGTACATGTTGGAGAGTATGAGACCTATCAAGAAGCTTCTCAAGCACATGGAGCCCTCTGAAAAACAGTCCACTCCTCAAAAACCATAGTACAATGAATGAACATTGGTTTGGTTGTGCAGATTACTGCATGCTGAGTTTCTCCTGTCACAACACTCAAGATGTTTAGTTGTTTATGAACATCCCGTGCTTTTGGTACCAGTTTTCATTTAACTGTCTTGCAGTTAGTAGGTGTGTGATTGCCAGCTTGCTATGAAGTTCTCAGGGGTTCGGGTTTGAGAGCTTCAGCTGTTGTTAGTCTTGTGTTGGTGTCCAAGCCAGCCAGGCAGGGGCCCTGTCACATGGGTTTGGAAGCAGGGGGCTCATGTAAGGAGGCAGGTGGCAGGGGTTGCCGTTTGGGAGAGTTGAGACACACGGGTTTTGGAGGTAGGGTAGTTTGGGACATGTTAGCCCATGATGGAATGTGGATACCAGTTGACAAAGCACATTGCTTTATGTTGTTGCACCAGGATTTGTGTTCCTGTTGTGCATCCAGATATCATCCAGGACTTTGAGATTTTGCACTTCTTGAATCAGCAAAGTCTTATTCAAAGACTATGTTCACCTTGGTGGCCTAGCCTGAAGTAGTTCAGTACATGGATAATCTATACAGCTTTAGCATTCTCAAGACAATGTGCCATGAGCTCATCTGCTTTCCTGTTCATGCCTACTCTTTTCAACTGCATTCAGTATTTTCTGCGTACAGAGAGCCTCCAGTTGTCTATTGGTCTGTTGTGGCACTAGAGTAAATTGTAAAGTCTGCTTGCATTCTGGGTGCTTCTGACCAAGTGAATAATCATAAGCAGGAGCATTTTCTCAAGTCTTGTAGTTTCTTGACATTGATGTTACCCATGAGCAAAAGAGAGTAACTCACTGCAGCAGTATGTGCAATGTCTTCTCCAAGGTATTCGGTCTCTCAGACATTCACAGTTGGTGCATAGGCTGGTAATGCAAATAGTGCATACAGATGAGGGCAGTACATGAGCTCATATTGTGTTAATCATTTCACTGTGATTGCTAGATCTGCTATTGATGACAAGTCTGGATTCTTGCACATATTATGGCATTTCTGGGCTCCACCACTTTGCAATTGGGTCTGGTATGCTACTGAACATCCTGACTGAGACTTCTGGTTGCTTCCAGAAATGTGACAGAAACTCAGATTACTGTATAATGGTTCTCCTGGATTTTTGGTGATGAGGTGACTGTGCTTCCAATGAAAATTGACTACAGCCACCATTCATCGATTCAGAAATCATGGTGCCTTAGGAAACTGCAAGGCTGCAGAATCTCCTGTCAAATTGGAGATGCAAACAGGCTTTTTTGCCTCATGCTTCAGCTTTAAATTTCCGTCTTTTCTTTTTCCATTTTCAGTCAATGGGCCACGATTTGTGTTTTGAAACACCTGGAGACGGGAATTAGGTCTCCTGACTGTGGCCCACTTTCCCAGGATCAAACTCTTTTAACAGATTGACATAATGATTCCCCTTCCTAACAAGATTTGCATCTTACTCCCATATACAGATGCCACCATTCTTGTCTGCAGATGCTAATCGCCTTCGAACATTACTCCATGCACATGCCAACACAGCACTAGGATGGTGCTTCAGAGAATTCTCAGTCTCATTTAAACGGCGGCTCCATACAAGAACTGAGCCATCGATTGACCCTGCTGACACATAGCTCTCATCTCCACTCAAACAGGACCTACTCCAATTTGTTGCAACCCGAAATCCCAAAGCTCTGAATGATGCCTGAGCCTCCAAGGTGCGCACATCAAAAATGGTGTGCACATTGTCTCTTCCACTGGTCAGGATTGCATTCCCTGATTTAGAAAGTGAAACTGAAGTAATCCCTTGGCCGTGTGCAGCAACCTCACTTGCACTTTTGCCTGACCGGACATCCCAAAGCCGTAAATTACCATCCATGTGGCCAGAGCATACAATGTCACCATCCATGGTCAAGGCTACAGCATTACAGTTGGAGTGGCATATAATTGTGTTGACACCATACCCTGTTTGAAGGTCCCAAATTTTTATTGTGCGATCCTGGGCAGCACTAACTGCTCGTCGGTTACTTGCTTTGCTGTAATCCACTGCACATACTTTCTCTGCATGGCCTGCAAGAGTCATCCAATGTTATCAAGACACTTTCTACCAAGGAGGTCCCAAAGATAATAGAGCTGCAAGTAATGACGAAGCACAACCAAGATGAGATGATGGTTTGGAAATCACCTGTCAAAGTGTGTCGAATTCGACCTGACTGAACCTCCCATAGGTAGAGTTTATGATCAGCACTGGCAGCCAGCACCATAGTATCATCATGTGACAAGGCCAAGTCCAACACAGAACCTAAACAACCCCGAAGAGTAGCTAATGGCACTCCCCTTTCTGTGTCCCAAGTGCGAACCAACCTATCATGCCCTCCACTAATTAAGCTCCCACCTCCATGTTCAAACTTGAGAGTGGAGCATCCACCATCATGAGCTCTCATGGCATGTCTCAGTGATGTTGGCATTCCTGATTCAACATAGTCTTCTGCCCCAGCCTCACTGTGTCTCACAATTCCTGCGGAGCAAGAAATTTTGAAAATGTTAGAATCAAGCGATGCTGTGTTTTGGTTCTGTGCAGCCTGTGATGATGGACTTTTTGAAGGGAGATACTTGGTTTGCATTTAAGTATGACCCAGTGGCTCCTGCCTCCATTTCAGAGGTGGTCACTTTCTAGCATAACCACCAAAATGCAGGCAAAGCTTGCTCCACAAAGTTTGACTTGTGGTACCCACATGCTTTGCCCCATGATGGTGGATATGGGGGCCCTGGGTAACTTCAGGCATGCAGCAATATGACATTAATCCCTTGCACAAATACAGCTGGACACAAGCCCTACCACTAGGTTACTGACTTGATGTTTGATCTGCACATGCAGAAAGAGTATGGCAGTGAAATCTACAATTCCAAATAGTCAATGATGTCTTCACAAAACAATGAGTGCACAGAGAACAATCATTGCAACATGAGGCCAACATGAAATTCTTGGGGGGCGACATGCAAATCCAGATTGGAGTGAAATCCAAAATTTGGTGTGTTAGGAACAATGAATACCATCAACTTGGGCCCGGGCAAGATCATCAAGGGTTTTCCCCTTAAAGCGCTCCATCATATCTTCATACATTGCATTTGCCTGCCAAGATAGTAAAGCACACTGTTTAACTTTACACCAAGATGGCAAAACAAAGCCAACATAAACTTTGAGAAATCAGGTGATGAAAAACAAATGGCACAAATTTACCTCATTGAGCCGTTCAGCATCTTTCATTTTCTGCTCCATCCAACGGTCAATGAGCATCCGATTATCAGCTTGGGCTTTCACAAGCTTTGCATCAAGCTCCTCAACTTGAATGCGAAGAGCTTTCATTTCTTCTATGGATGCCTCCAGGGCCCTCTCCTTCTTCTCCAACTCCTCTTCTAACTGAGTCACCCTTCCCCTATAAAACACAACACCCTGAAAACATCTCAGCATGCACATAGAGGAAAAACTTATGTCCTGTAACCTAACATCCTTCTCAATATGAAAAGAATCACAAAACTCAACAAAGGAACCTTTGGAATATGGTGAGCCCATCCACCTAGTGCTGTGTAGGCTCTGAAAGTAGCACTTCAGTATTGGGCAATCCAGAGAGAGCTTCTAGTGCAAACTGAACTAAGCCATGAGGGCACCCTATCAAACTGCAATACACCTTCCATCCTAGCTGATTCTAGGTTTATTCATTCTGTGCTCTGACAGGTATGACTGTGTACCTGGCACCAAGAAGCTCAGCTTGAAGTTGTACAATAGAATTTTCTCTCTCCACAAGCTGTTCTCGGAATGCTTGTGCTCCAGTGACTTCATGCAACAACTGTTCTGACAATTGGGATTGTTTTTGGTAACTCTGTGATAACTCCAATTGCAAAGCTTCCATCTTTCCATGCAACTCACCATCCTGCAATCTCAATGTCGAACAAACATCAACAAAAGCAACAACTATTTTTATAGGAAGCTGACTGAGCCAAAGCCGATCAGATCTGAGAATTTCACAGTTCAGGAAGGTTAATTGTTGCAGGAAAGATCAGCCTTATCAAAGTTTCCAGACATTGCTAGAAAACAGTCACCATCCCTTCAAATCAACCAGCCTGAAGTTCATTGCCAATTTCCAGTAATGTGTTTCCTATTGTTTGCAGAATCCAAACTTTTAATGACAATACTGATGAACAAGTAGTTATCCTTGACCAAATTGCCTTCTCAAGATTAACTTCAAATGTAAAGCCAGTTTTCATGAGAGCCAGTTAACGGCAGTACTTGACCTCCTGTTGTCCTTAACTCAGCGACTTGTGCACAAACTTTGCACTGAAAGATGATAGAAGACTCAATGATTGATTCATCTAAACACATACCCTGATCCAACATTGCACATACTTTAGCACAAAATCTCAAAGAACCCTAAATTTCTTCTTAAATTTGCTCCAGATGTACCTAGGGGATAACAATCAGTTTCAAACAAATTTCAAGTGTTACCATGTAAATTCTTTCTGGAGGCTTACACTATTTGAGCCCACAGGCAGCAAAAAGCTGGAGGGATTGAAAATGCTGTGAAACTTGGTAGTCTCTGTGGAGAGGAGATTCAAGCACACAAGAACTGGGCTCATATGTTTTGGGCAGTGTTTCAGTAGAAGCTATTGCAATCTGATGAAGCAAAGGAGGCAAGCATGAAAGGAGAAGTCAATAACTGGAGGTCTAGACAGAGCAGTGAACAAGGCAGCCAAGGCAGGCCCGTGTGCCCCTTCTTCCTCCCTGTGGCGTCGTCGCAATGCTCTGCATGCCTGCACTACTGCGAGGCCCATCCGCTCCTCCATCACTGCTGCTTCCTCCATCCCCAGCAGACATCCACCTTTCTACAGTACATCCAAACACAAAACACTGCTCAGTTTTTTTTCCTACCAAAGTGCATTTTGAGTTATCTCAAGAGGGTTGGACAATGTTCTGGTTCAGGGGTTCCCTTCTCTAGCTTTTGCTGAGAGTGAGATGACTATAATTTCAAAGAGAAAAACTACTGGGAGGGAGTTGAAATCCTGAGTTCTGATGGAGTGCTTCACTCAATACATTAGGGTTTCTTGATTAGAGAAGGGAAACCTTGGAAGGAGATGTTGGTGGTTCCCCTTTCCAAATCTGTCAGAACTGATTCTGTGCAGCCATTCAGTGGCTGATGGTAGCTCAGAGAACACTTCAATTTCCTCACATTTCTGCCCTCACTCCCAGCCATTGTGCAAAGGCAAGTAGAAAGACTGGAGTACTATGTCTCTCCTGTGTACCCCATTCAGTCAGCTAATTTCTGGACTTCCAGCAGATGGACTAAAAACCCTATTTTTGTCCCTCTACATTTCCTTTCTCATAAACTCCTTTCTAAGCAGATCTAGAAATAAACGCTGTTTTCACCCCCCATGTCCCGTCCTTCTTCAAACCCTAAGAGATACAGAGATTGTGCACCACTGCTACAAACAGCTTGTAGAAAACAATGTGGTTTTCAACAGGCAGGTATAATCAAATTCAATGATCTTAAACCACTACCAAATCTTAGAATGTTTGTTTACACACAAAGAAGAAATGCAAATAAGGCAATGGAGGAGGAAGACACTCACCTTCCAATGAAGAAGCAAAAGCCGAGGTAGTCCTTTGTCAACTGAGAGTCATTTTCTAGGGTTCTAAGCCTTCTACGCTTTCTAGACTATGCTTCTGTCCTCTCAAGGCATACTCATCACAAGCATCCATGCTTCTCGGACTATTCTCCACATGAGATTTTGTGTTACTCCTGCAACTTTCATGCTTTCTCCTCCTCTCCGATCCATTTCATTCGTGTGCATTAGTGAGGTGGGTACGTACCTTCACAACCAACACGCGAGGACCCACGGACGCTTGCTGGAAGCCTTCGCTTGCGTGAACGCTTCCAGCAAAGCGTTTGGTTTTGGTGTTGGTGGCATGGATGGGCAAGAAGACGACTATTCTGGAATGTGTAATTTGACGTTTAGGGTCTATAGGCAAGCAGACGACTATTCTGGAGTGTGTAATTTTACGTTTAGGGTAGATAGGCAAGCAGACGACTATTCTGGAATTTGTAATTTGACGTTTAGGTTAGATAGTCAAGCAGACGACTATTCTGGACTGTGTAATTTGACGCTAAGGGTAGATAGGCAAGGAGACGACTATACTGGGATAGTCAATTTGACGTTTAGGGTGGGTGGGCAAGAAGATGACTATTCTGGAATGTGTAATTGACGTTTAGGGGAGATGGCCAAGGAGACGACTATTCTGGAAAGTGTAATTAACGGTTGGGGTAGATGGGCAAGAAGAGGACTATTCTGGAATGTATAATTGACGTTTAGGGTAGATGGGCAACAAGACGACTATTCTGGAATGTGTAATTGACGTTTAGGGTAGATGGGCAACAAGACGACTATTCTGGAATGTGTAATTGACGTTTAGGGTAGATGG
>Ga0116231_10000351_pt1 | contig 75152 bp, 63 predicted proteins | sample S1TSphgellanicum_2_FD_89695 | JGI IMG/M metagenome (GOLD analysis project Ga0116231, IMG submission 89695) | Host-associated microbial communities from peat moss isolated from Minnesota, USA - S1T2_Fd - Sphagnum magellanicum MG | ecosystem: Host-associated > Plants > Peat moss > Unclassified...
CTAGTCTAATCCCGGGGCTCCCAACTCGACCCTCTACCCCTTTCTAGAGTTGGAAGCCGGGAGCGTGCTACCAAGTTCAACTTTCCGCAACTTGACTTTGTGATACCCTCAAGTGGGTTTCACCCTGTGACTTGGGAGCGCGTCAAGATGGGTTTGAGGCTATAGACAGACGTGACGTCGTCTTTGCTTAGCAAGCTAGCCTATTTCAGCGCATTTCCGAATTACATGTGGGATACATGGCTTTACATTATCCGTTGCTATTTCTTTACGGTGAGGATGGATGGTATCCGAAGATTTCGCTCAATGGTGTTGTTGCTGATGCAGATTTGGATGAAGACCATGCGGGAGAATCTGACCTTCAAAAAAAACATTGCAATGTGATAATGGCAGAATTTTATGGTTATTGACTTCAACATCGAGATACTTATGGCATTGCGTTGCTTCAGGGTGACCGATTGCGGCATCAATACATTGTGGATGCTTATGTGGCTATCGAACAAAATCGCTTGAAATATCTACGCTTGAATAAAAAAAAACTTCGCGCAGATCTTTATCAAGGCCTTCAAGACGCCATCGCTACAGGTGACAATAGCGTTATTGCCATTGGACAAAGGATCATTTTGTCATCTTCTTTCACAAAAGGTCCACGTCACATGGTTTAGAATTATCAAGATGCCATGGCAATCTACAGATGGGTCGATTGTCCGAATGCATTTGTTACATTCACTTGCAATCCCTGGTGGCTTGAAATCAAGAGAGCGTTGCTGCTCGGACAATAACCTCAGGATCGACTGGATTTAGTAACCCGAGTGTTCAAAATCAAGTTGAAGGAATTGATCAATGACATTCACAAGAACCATTTTTTGGGACGCACGATTGCGGGAATCTATGTCGTTAAATTTCAAAAGCGTGAGTTGCTGCATGCACACATTCTCATCTTTTTTACTAAAAACTACAAGCCACACACAGTCGAGGATGTAGACCGCACGATTAGTGCTGAACTTCCGAATTCAGAAACACACAAGTTGGCCCACAAAACAGTTGCTAGATGCACGATGCATGGTCCATGTGGAGCTGCGTTTCCAAATGCCCTGTGCACGAAAGAAGGTAAATGCAAAAAATAATGTCCACGCAAGTTCTAATCCAAGACGCTGATGAATATAAACATATACCCTATTTATCGGCATAGAAATACGGGGCACACAATTGTGGTTCATGGCATTGAATTGGACAATCGTTGGGTGGTACCGCACAATGTCTATTTATCGACCAAATACGATGCGCACATCAACGTTGAGGTCTGCAACAATATTCGTGTAGTGAAGTATCTATTCAAGTACGTATATAAAGGACATGATCGTGCGACTATTGAGATCTCACGCCAGAACGACAATGCCATCGAAGGAAATGTGGTCGATACTAATGAAATTAAAAAATATTTCGACTGTCACTATGTATCTACATTGGAAGCAACATGGCGCATCTTCAAGTTTGATATGCATGAGCGGTTTCCTACCGTTGAGCGTCTCCATTACCATTTGCCCAATCAGCAAATGGTGTTGTTTCGCGATGACAATGACGTGCAGGAAGTGGCAACACGGTCAGCCATTTCCAGAACGATGTTCACAAAATGGTTCAAAACAAACCAAGAATCGAAAGTTGCACGAAGCCTTACGTTTGATCAATTCCCTCAGCAATGGGTGTGGAATCGGAAGTTGAAACGATGGACACTACGCAACAAGGCTTTGCCATTGGTCGCATGTATTATGCACACCCACATCGGGTGAACGTTACTATTTGCAAATGTTGCTAATTTGCGTCAAAGGTGCCACATCCTACAAACATTTGCAGACAGTGGATGGTAGAATGCACGACACATTCAAAGATGCATGCATTGCGATGGGTTTGCTTGCAGACGACAATGAATGGGATCAAGCCTTGGAAGAAGCCGGTGTTTGGGCCTCCAAATGACAGGTGCGTGACATGTTTACCTCCATGTTGATGTTTTGTGAGGTCACGAATCCCAAACAGCTATGGGATGCACATTGGGAGTCTTTGAGCGATGACATTGAAGCAATGACATGCTGCGAACGTGCTGATCCAAATGTTACCCTTCCTGAGGATGCGTTAAAAGGATCGTGCATTGTATGAGATCGATCAGGTTCTCATGCGCAATGGATACCGCCTGGAAGATATTCCAACGCTTCCTAAGTCTAATTACATCCCTTCTGTTCATGGAGGAAATCGATTGGTCCAAGAAGAACTGGCTTATGATCGGCATTCATTGACCACAAATGTGGACAATGTAGAAGATAGGCTCAATGATGATCAACGCAACGCATACAAAACTATTTTGAATGTTGTGACAAACAAAGAGGGCAAACTGTTCTTTGTGTATGGCAGTGGTGGAACTGGTAAAACATTTGTTTGGACAACACTTCTATCCCGTTTACGAGGGCAAGGCAAAATTGTGCTTGCAGTTGCCTCATAAGGAATTGCATCTTTGTTGCTTCCGGGCGGCAAAATCGCCCATTCAAGATTCAAGATTCCAATTAATCTACACGATGAGTCAACTTGCAACATCACACAACAGATGAAAGTGGCCGAGTTGGTGCGTAAAGCTGATCTAATCATTTGGGGTGAGGCACCGATGATGCATCGCCGAACTTTCGAAGCTGTTGATCGCACCTTGCGTGATTTGATGCAATTGGATGATGCAAAGGCAACCGAGAAAATCTTTGGTGGGAAAACCATGGTCCTTGGTGGGGATTTTCGACAGATCTTGCCTATGGTTCCCAAGGGAGGACGAGAAGACATTGTCAGTGCTTCCTTGCCTTGATCGCATCTTTGGCAACATGTTACAATTCTTCATCTTCATATCAACATACAAGTCATGACAACCAATTCTGAAGAATAGCGAAAGTTTGTTAAATGGGTGTTGAATGTTGGAGACGGTAGTCTTCCCGCCATTGTAGGAGAAGAAGGTGTCGATCCAGATTGGATCAAGATTCCATCCCATATGAGGCTGCCAGCAAAAGATTGCAGCTTAAGAGGATTAATCCGAACCATCTATCCGGATCACCAGTGCCACTTTAAAGATGCCATGTATCTTACACAATGCAACATTCTAGCCCCCAAAAATACTAACGTTGATGAAGTCAACAATGCAATTTTAGAATCAATATGTGAAGAATCGCACACGTACCTGAGCACAAATTCTTTGACTCCAACATAAGAAGGTGTAAGTGTTGCTGCAGGAGTTTCAATGGATTCATTGTATCCGGTGGAATTTTTAAACACTTTGCGATTCAGTGATATCGCAAATCATGAGCTATAACTCAAAGTGGGCGTGCCAATTCTTTTGTTGCGCAATCTCAATCAATCAATAGGATTGTGCAATGGTACGAGGTTGATTGTCAAGAGATTGGGTTAGCGTGTCATTGAAGCGAAGATCATCACAGGGAACAATGTCGCCAAACGTGTGTTCATACCCCGCTCATCATGTCCCCCTCCGAGACTGATTGACCATTTGTTTTGCGTCGTCGTCAATTTCTTGTTCGAGTGGCATTTGCGATCACAATCAATAAGAGTCAAGGTCAGACATTCAACAACATTGGGGTATATTTGCTGTCTCCGGTCTATTCCCATGGTCAGCTATATGTTGCTATTTCACGAGTCACAAGTAGTGCAAACATCAAGATTTTCAACGGCGAGGGTCCCGATGGATACATGCGAAATGTTGTATATAAAGAAGTTTTGAAAATATAGTTTGTATGCACACACACCTGTGCATTAGGCACGGGGTTCAGACAAGTATTGAGTAAAACCAGGGTTGAACACCGGTGAATTGAAGGTTAACCAACAGTTAATCATCAATTTTAATTTGGGTTAAAAAGAACTGTCCTGAAATCAAGTCTGGTTCAGTGTTGTGCATGTAAGTATCAATAGTCGTATATACAGTGTGTAAATCCAGTGTAAGTGTAAATCATTTACACTTACACATCCAAATTTTTTACACTTACACTAATCCTATTGCAGTGAATATTTTTGTGTTACGCTTACACAAGGCCAGTGTAAATATTTGTCAAATGCACTTACACAGCCCTGTGTAAATATTTTGGGGCTTGTAAGTGTAAATACTAAAATTATTTGTAAAGTCACCCTGTCTTTGGGCCTCCTTTCACCCCAAACCCTTCTGACAGAGGTATTCATAAAGTAAGGAAATTTTATTAAATCATTTGATGTACAAAGTTCAAGATTAATTATAGTAGCTTTACAAGGAGGACCAGTGAAAATATATGTAGCAAGTTGTGACAGTGGAGATGCTAAAGAAAAAGGGAAGACAGGGTGAAACTCAGTTCAAAATCACATTTTTTGCATTGTGTTATATTTATATTGTTTTATGTTGCCACATAAAATCGTATAATTATAAATATATTTGCATTTACATTTTTTTATCAGACCCCATAAAACTATATAAATATATTTATTTTTTACGCTTACACTGTTTTACATGGCATAAAATAAATTTACACGATTTTACATTTACATTTTCATGTTTCATATTCTACATTTATACTTACACTCAAACAAATATAAATGAATATTATACACTTGCACGGAGTGTAAATAAATTGTGTGTACGCTAAACTGGTCCAAACCATAGATGAGACAAAAGAGGATGAAGAAGAAGATGAACTCACACCTTTAGTTATAATGGATGAAGTAGACCCAAAAACTGGATGAAAAATGAGTTTTCCAAGAAGGCTGCGTTGATTGACGGTCCCTATTGGGATACCAAAAGGTCGGAGAGAAAGAAGGGGGTACTAGGTAGCCGAACCTACTACCTACCTACTGAAACCCAAATGGACCGCGGGTCTGGGGTGTGACGCGGAGGTTTGTTGTTCGTTTTCCCTTTCGATCTGGCGCGCGTGCAGGCGTCGCGAGGGTTCGTCTTCTCTCTCGCTCGCTCTCCCTCTTTCTCTCATCCCGCAAGCAAAACGATCCTCTTGTTGCAGCAAACTGCCGGCCGCACGGGAAACTGACTCTCTTATCACGGCAACAAGAGACTCTGCAAAATCAGTACCATGAGTCAGTCAGATAGAGGTGGCATTCAGGCTCTTCTAGCCGCAGAGCAAGATGCGCAACACATCGTGGCAAATGCACGAGCCGGTAAACATCACTCTTCTTTCCTTTTTTTTCCCATTATGCTTAATTTTTTGCTATTCCTTGATTCTGCTGCTGTCTCTCGTCTCATTATATGCATTTTATTTAATCTCGGCTTCGATCTGTCATTCTGTTATCTCTTTTTCGCCCCCCCTTCCTTTTTTTCCAGGTTGCTTGATTTGACTGTGAAATGCAAGCTTGTGCTTCTTCTTTATTTAGGTTTCTAGCATCAGTCTGTAGGAGCGAGGTTTTGCAACTGAATATAATTTCTGAAAAGACTTGAGAAAAGAAAGAACACCTGTGTGTTGTGAAGTGTGTCCTTTTTTAGATCTGGAAGACGTTCAGTTCCATCACACCAAATTCATAATCAGAAACGCACAGGCAAGAAGCTCTCATTGTGTTTGTGGATCCAAACATTTAGTGCAGCTAGAATTCAAAGGCAATAATGTCAGATCTTTAGGCCTTTGATGGGATGTGTTGCCCATGAAAGAAGCAGTACACCACCAGCCCCAGTGATTAGGGTTTGTGGTGAGGTTGTAAGTGGTGTTGGTGTAAGGAAAAAACCTGTGGTGTATGCTGGATGTTACTGACAACGGCTAATCCCAGGTTTGTGAAGCCAGTAGTAGTTCAAAACAGTAAATGGATGTTCTCTTCAGTAAGAAACACTGGGAATTGAGTGGGTGGAATTGTTTTCCTGTTTGTCAGCTAAGACGGCACGGTTGCGTCAAGCCAAGGAAGAAGCTGATAGAGAAGTGGCTCAGTATAGGGCACAACGAGAGAGTGAATTCCGCAAGAAACTTGCTGAGGTATAGCCATGTTGATATTTTTTTGGCAACTCCTAGTTCCCTTAGCTTAAACATAGTATGTTCATGTTGCTTGCAGTGTCTCTTGACTTTCATGGAACATGATGAAGAGATCTTTTGTTTCCATGACCCCCAAATCATTGTGTTGATGTTAGTGTGTTTCTTGTTTCTTTCCTTAGACGAGTGGAGATTCAGGCTCAAATGTGAAGCGACTTGAAGCAGAAACCAACCAGAAAATCCAGCGCTTGACTGCAGAAGCTAATAAAATTGCACCTGAGGTATAGCTCCCTGAGGTCAAGCCCCATGCATGGAAAACATACATGGGTCACACCGGCCCTCACTGTTGTGTTTTCTTTGATTGTTGTTGTGGTGATTTCTCTGCAACTTCATAAATATGTCACTGTACACAAGATAGCTCTGTGGGCATGTTTTGAAGAAGATGCAGTTAAGGAATGGTGTTTGTTCATCTGGCTTACCAAGCCTTGGTTCTTGCCATTAAAAGAGTGCTCAAATTGTTCTTCAGTTTCCTGACAAAAAAATTTCTTGATTTTGTGCAGGTGACTGCACTCTTGATGAAGTATGTGACCACAGTGCGAAACTAGAAAATAAGAAGTTTGTGATGTCCAAGGCAATAAGCTCTTGCCCTGTGTTTGTTGACAGGTGTTTATGTTCAGCATAACAGCAATGAGATTTGTCATTAGGTTCATGTGACCATTGATTTTCTCATTATTTTGTCTGCTGTTCCTACTTTCTCAATGTGAATCTATGCTGTTTAACCACATAAGGTACTTAGAGAAATTCTATCTGGGAGTAGGTAAACATGGTCAAAAGTGTCAATTCCTGAGCTAAAAGCAGTGTAAGAAGTAGTTGGCACATTATTGAATCTGGACTAGCAGGGAGTGGATTTGTGGCAATTTGTGTACAAGTCTCTAGGTTTGAGAAGTCAACAATCATTCTTGCCTTCAATGTCTATGGTACCAACATTGTGCACTTGCTCCTGAGTCTAAAATGATGGCAGAACTAAAAACTATGTCCACTCACAATGCTGTTGCATCTTGAATGTGGATTTTTGACTTTGGTAGCTATGTCCCTTGATGAACACCAACCAACATTATGACTGAGTCTCCTTGACACTCCTGGAGATATCAGATAATTCTGGATGCAGATTTGGTAAAGTTATTTGCAAATCCTAGCACTGAGCTTAGCATATGCTCAATTTGCAACAACAGACAGCAAGAACTTGCTGGAACTCTAGGTTGCTGGAAATGGCTGGGCATGATTTGCCAGGACCTTGGTGGAACCACAATTATTTGGATTGGAGCAGTGTGCTTCTTGAGGCATACATTGGACTGTGGAAATCTGTGGAAGGAGCATACACAATTGCAACAGGCAAAGGTAAAAGTATTCACTTGCCTGGGCTGTGGAAGCTTTTGTAAAGAAACATGAAAATGCAACTTGAAAGTGCATGTTTTTCAAAATGTCAAATCATCCTTCCAGCTTCCTTTTTGCTATGTTCAGGTGCAGCTGAGGGATGGCCACTCAGTTCCTTCTGTGCCACTGGAATCCATCTAAGGAAGTTTCTAGGTTCTCTTCCCTTGTAGTACAAGGGTGCAAAAGCAATATATCCACAAAGTCAGTTCTCTGAGATAAAAATCTTGAACTAGTGTGGAGCAGAATTCAAACATGATGAAATGATGTGTACTGAAACTTTCTATCTGATCACACTTCTGCAGATTGAAGATTTGTACCAACAGTTCAATAGAAAAGTGAACAGTTGTAGAAACAATCAGCCAATTCTATTGCAGTATGACTCAGAGAGATTGACGACACTCTGAGTCAAGTTGCAATGGACATGGACTTGGCCATAGTGGAAGATAGATTAGGGGGATCACCACTGGCTTGTAGAAAGGGATCAAAACATGTGTACTTTGACAGAGCAGCAAAAGTATGCAGCCACAGCCATCAGCATTTGCTACAATTGTCGGCTCTCCTCCACCTTGAATCTCCATGTGATATACATGGTAAAGAGCTTCATTGTTAGATGCTCTTCAGAATTCTTTGAGCAGCAAGTTTGTTGAAAGCATTACACTGTTTCTGAACCTTTTTTCTAGCCTCTTCATGCATGCAACATCTACTGTAAGCAGGATCACGAGAAGAAAGATCCATGACACACATTCGAATTTGCTTTAGTAAACAAAACCTTCCATGCTAAGTTTTGTGTTCTTAAATTCCCTATTCTTCTTGCAAAATTTGTTGCCTCTGCCTGTAATGGAGAGTATAAGGAACAGTGCAGTTTTCATTTGGTTCCTCATTTTGAGGAGTGTTCACCAGGTGTTACGGTGAATTGGGAATTCAATGTTTGAGACCTTTTATGGAACATTTCTAGCATGATTGAAATAGTTCACATACAAATTTTAACACACTACAAGAGAGTGGTTTTGATCACACAAAATGCTAGTAAAAAGCTTGTCACACATGTAATATATGCCATAACCTAATGTCAAAATGTCATTTTAGTGTAATATATATCACAATAAATGCCACATATTGTACATCTTAACGGATGAAACCACAAAGTTTACCTCACATGTGTCGTGAGCCATGGCTTTTTTGTGTTAGAAAAACCAGATTCTCTTGTAGTGATATGACCTCCCGTACTTTTTACATGAATCATCAGGTGGAAGCTCTTGGTTTTGTAATCTCATTGCAAGCTCATGTTCATCTGTCACTGTGTCCCTGTTACCCTGCTGTATGTTCCACCTGTTTGAACCTGCAGTTGTGTTCACTTCAGTATCTTGAAGTTCTTTGCACTTCCTCTGGACTTCTAGGATCCCTATCACTTGCAACTAGTTGAAAAATGTTGTTATAAGTGGAATGTGATTAGTTTCTGTTGCAGTAAAATTGTTGTGCAGGTGATTGTTTTGGTGGGTGCAGTCATCAATAATCACACCTTTTGTACTTGACAGAGTGTGGTGGTTTTTCCATCAAGGGCTGTGGTTGTAGAAAACTTGCTCCTTGTGTTCTCACCAAGATTGACTCTGTTGGATGCCAGCCTCACACTTTGGCTGCCTAAGAAATGGCTCGTTGCACTACCAGGTGTGTGGTACGGTTGTGATTTGCTTTTTTTGTAATGTTGTCAAGATTGTCCTCTTGTGGATCATTAGCAATGTGGACAGTGCCCGTAGTGAGTGTGTGGGCTCTTCCTTACTGGGGTTTCTTCAATGTGGACTCACATGCCGCTGAAACTGAGAAGAGCGTAGTAGCAATTGTCAAAGTTTTGAAGCAACAGCAACAGCCTTTTGGAGATGCCAAAAGTGGGGGATGAGATCAATGAGGTAGTTTACACACCCAACCTTTTGCATGTGTGTCCTTTTTCCTAAACACATGCTACTGGCTAGTCCCATTTCAAGTGTTGTGTTTTGGTGAGTGCAAGCTAAGGTATCTGACTATTAGTATCCGAGTGATAAATTCTACAAGGGTGTTAAGATTGCAAGATCTATGCTTATGCACATGTGTTTCAATAAATGGGTTAATTAAGGACTCGGATTATGTACATGAAGATGTAATTTATTTTTCATGATTCGTTAAGGTATAAAACCAGTGGACTATGGAAGCCAAGACTATGGATTATGTACCTTGTAACAGTTTATTTATATGGACTTCGAAATGAATATTTTTTTAATAATATATGATCTATAAGAAATTGGAATATAGTGAGTCATTCTTTTTCTTTTTTTTTAAGTTTGAAGAGTTTGTCACCATACCACTTGTATAAAATTAGTCATGGACTTTTAAACCACTTGAAAGTCACTAAAGTGAAATAAGTCCTTATCACACGCAAACCGAGGTTGTTTAGTGTTTGTTTTAAGAGAAGCACCCGAATAGTGGCCTCTTCTTGCGTCACCAATCATTTCAGTAAAAACACTTTGAAATCAATGAGTTAGATTTTGTAGACATCAACAAAATTATATCCCAACTTAAGAATGTGAAACAATTGATATATATTCACATAGGCATCGCAATTTGCTAGCATGTAAATGAAATCACAAATCGTCCACATCAACGAAACCAACATGAGCAAAACCAACCTTCAATTTATTTAAGGTGTTCAATTGATAACAACAAATGATCATTCTAAACTAAATGTAAAGGAGGCATGTGCAATAGAACAAAAACCTTTGTCATCAAAACTCCATTCACAACTATAAACTTGAGTAACAAGGTGGATGCAAGTTAGGATGGATCATTTTTTGTGTTGCACTGTAATTTTTTACATGGCATTACAATCTATTGAAATGTAATAATTTAGTCAAATTATCAATATGTCATTTTTTCAAGTGGTTTTATATTGTTAATGTAAAGTTTTAAACACATACATAATAATATTATACCACAAATGTACACCAAACATACATAAATGAACTCTTGAATTAACTACATATGGACAATTATGGCATCCTATACTTCCATATAAAAGCATTTTTGTTTATCAATTTCATTCCAAACATGTTATAGGGAATCAATATATAATACTTAAAAAAAACATAAATCCAAAAACTTTGTTAAAAAAACCTTAACAAAAAAAGTTGTGGGCTTTTGAATGATTTTTTTCCAAAAGTCCTTAGTTTAGTATTCTATGGTTGGATCATTATTATTTTCATATTATGTGTGTTAAAGAGGTGTTCATGTGGGTGGCTCTTTCAACATATCAAATTTGTCCAATGGATGTTTTGGCGACTTGATGCATACTTGAATTTTTGGGCATTCTTGTGACTATGGGGACCACTATTAAATTATTTTGTATAGTTGTGAAGTTCAAAGACATGAGATGTGCTTCTTATGGACCTTTGCAAAGTAGTGAGGACTATTAGTAACTTGTGATGAGTAGTCTATGAGTTTTTGGATGCTCTTGTGATTATGCATATTTGACTTTGTAATTTGTGAGTTTTTGAGTACTTTTCATGATACTTTTGTGACATTCTACATATTTTATGCATCAACATAAAATTATGGGGACTAATGTTAAACTAGAATGACTTGTGCTTTTTGTGGATGATTACAAACTAATGAAGACTACTAGTGAGTTGTTATAAATATTCTAGAAAATTTATCCAAATAAAACATTATGTTGCCTACAAAAGAAAAATATACATGGATAAACTTGGAAACGACTATTGTACACTAAAAATCCAATCAATATAAGATGCAAATACAAAAATACAACATTTTCAAGAGAATGTTGAACAATTGATGAAACAAACATGTGTTTCCATTGACTTTTCGTCATAAACATGTGGTGTTCATCTCTTCTTCACCACCTCCTTTTGGTTCAAAGTCATACATGTTTCGAAAACCCACCAAAACAAAATGATTGCCTTGGTTTGAAAAAACATACAATTTGATAGGTGAATGTATGCTACAATGTACACAAAAACTATCACAATTTGATAGTTTTAGTACCTATCCAAGTTTGATGCATCATGGTGAATATTTGAAAAATGTTTTGTGATAAAAATTTGCAATAAATGATGGTTTACATCTCAATTTATCATCATTATGTTGTGAAATTAATGCACATATGAATGATTTAATTGTTCAACAAAGTATTATTTTGATTTGCAAGGTCTTGAAACATCATTATAATTGCAACAAAAGGATTAAGAAATATTATTTTCATGAAAAAATTTCCATAAATTTTACACATACAAAAAGGCAACCATAAGGAATAATCTTCCTTGTCAAAGCTTTCAATTTTGGTTGAAGCTATGGAATTTAGATTAGATGATTATAAAATGTTCATTAGTACATTATGATATGATAATTTCATATTGATGATTATCATCTTTTTAACTTGTAAAATGTTCTTCCATTGAGGATGTACTTGGGCTAGGTGTTCTTTTCATAATTTGACAGGAATAAAATGAAGGATTAAAATTAATAAAAAATGAAAACTATTGTCAAATACGAGTCTTTTCAAAACCTCTATAAAATTAATGATGTACACTTACACAATGGCACAACTATGAATCAATTGTATATTCATGGTTCTTCTAATTTATTTTAGTTTTGAAGCCCAAATCATTTACATGTGATCGTTAAAATAATTCAAAATGAATGAAATCTTACATGTTGATACTTTTGATATTATATGTTATTCTAGTTTTCCTCCAAATCATTTACATTGTAATGTGCAAGCACTTTGACCATCTTTTTCATATTAACAATGAAAAAAAAAACCTTTGATGACAAATTCATCAAACACCTAATATGGTGAATGGAGCCATAACAACATTTTTAATATGTACATTCAACAAATGGGACTTTTGCTTCAATGAAATGTTTGAAGTAGAACTCATAATTGTTGTCAATATGGCGTGTTTTATAACTTTTTACATTACATGACCATTTAATCTTTGACAAATAAGAGTTCTTGCTCAACAACTCCTACCTTGTAAGAACTTTTAATAGGGTTGGAAACATCTAAACCTACACTTGGGTCTAACCAAACATTTTGTATCATTGCATCCTTCACAATAAGGGGTGTATGCATTGTCTAGGGTTTCATTTTAGGTAAATATAACACTCATAAGAATCACAAGCAAGTTTTTATAAATGATCCATATGAATATGGTTTTAACTTTTAAGATTTCATTAGTGTAATCTTTAACTATTGAAGTTCCAATCATTTATGAAACCTCTTAAAACTAGGTCAAAACTCATATGGAAAAATGTTGTTTTTAGTTGGTATGAGGAAATCACCTTGAAAATCCTAAAAGAAAAACCCATAAATTCCATAAAAATAAAAGCCCATTTAAATATTTCAATTATGTACCCATTAGGCATAAAATTTTTGACAAACAAAAAAAAAAAATCATTACAAAAGGACTTTTGAAAGCAAGGTCCAATTCTTACCCTTCATAAGCATAACTCCCATTTGGTTAAGGATTCACAAAAAAATAATTCAGGTTTAACTTTATGATTTCATTCATCAACCCATGTTTAATCACTATAAACAATTTTTAATAATGAATGCATTATTTTCAAACAATAATTGTGTAAATGTTTTCATAATCAAGTTGTCAGTTTAGAATGAATCATCATTTAATGTATTTAAAACTAAATTATTCACCATAAGCATTTTAAACACAAAGCACCTTGCAAAAATTATTATTGTGACTCTAAAAGTGAGCCTCCATACCTTGCATTCACCCTAGGACTATGAAATGTTGACAATGTTGAAGCTATACATTGAAAAAAATTGTGGTCACCTTTTTTACCTCATAATAAGACATAGACATGTGTAGTTATGCTAATAGAAACCAAAAGCAGTTGTAACCATTGCTTAATTCTATGTTTTTACACCAATTTTTTTTAAAAAAATCTTAACTTGAAAATAAGTTAAATTTTTTTCACATTATCAAATATAATATCTTATTCTATAAATGTCAAAAATATGGAATTATTTCATTAACATTTGGACCTTCAAAAGCGGTGTAAAACGACTTGTAACCATTATTTTTAAGCAGGAAAAAGACTTGTAAATGGACTTGGAAACTTTGAAAATGACATATTTGCGACAAATTTTTAACACAAACCTTTAAAAAAATAGAAATTTTCCAAGATTATTTCAAGAATATTCTCCAAAAAGCAGTCGCCGAAATAGGTGCTAATGGCTCCCATTAACCCATTTGCACCCAGACATTTGAATATCTTCAAGAACATTATGTTATTATTTGGTTATTTTCTAAAAATCTCTTTATTGGACTCAACATCATTGTTGACATTTTGCAATGACACTTGCACTTTTAAATGGACCACTTTGGACTATGTTTAAATGCCTTTTTCATCTCTGTTGTTACCCATCAATAGATCTCACCCCATGGTCATGATCATTACAAACAATCATTCATTCATGATCAAAGTTCCAAAAAGATGTGATTAATTAGAAAAATATTACAAAGGACAATTTAGATTTTCATAATGTTTAATATATTAAAACTATGGTGTATTGTTGTGTTCCTATGATTAGAATATTGAAAAAATAATATGAATTATTGAATGTTGTGTAAAAGTCCTTTTGAATCTTGGATTGATTTATGGTCAATCGTCCCATTATAATTTTTTATACAATAATGAAAAAGACTAAAATAATGCAATTGATTTCAAATTTTTTTGTACAAAATAACCACATTTCCCTTATGCAACTATATGTTCATTAGATCAATTTGATGAAAAACTAAATCATATGAAAATTCTAAAATCTTGAAATTATGATGCAAAAGTCTACTACAAGGGAAATGGTTCCTTTTTAAAATCATTTGGCTAGTTTTTTATATTCATTAGATTCAAAATTTCTAGCTTTAGATGTAGGTCACATGTGTAGGAAATGTGAAAAAACATGTTTAGTTGATTTTAGATGTTCATTTTAACATTTTCTACATTTATGTTGTAAAATAAAATATTGATCCACAATTATGTGTGCATGTGAAAAATCACCATCACCTCCACCACCACACAAATTATCTTATCTTGGACTTTTCAATTTTTTTCACTTAGATTTGTTCTATGTAAATATTTTTTGTAAAAAATAACCCTAAGAAAATCTTGGAATCATTTTTCCTTTTTTGGAACCCTAACCATGAATGGACCCATAAAAAAAATGGAAACAAAGTGCACACACAAATATATTGTTCATTGCTATTGCATGCATTTCCTTAAATCCCTACCTACTTTGTTTCCCTCCAAAATTACCTAATGCAAGCCCTACTTCACACCCCTATAACTAACCATGATGGCACCATTATTTCTCTAGGAATCTTAAAAGGAAAGGCAATTAAAGTCCAAATAATGAATAGCCCAAGTAGTGAATCCATAAATATGAGACTTTGAGAAATAAAATTAGGAAATTAAAAAATAAATTAACAAACTTATGAAAATATGGTTCAATCTAGGCCATTCAAAAGTCCCTAACTAGAATTTGGTTAGGAGGTTTTAAGGAAAATTTTCATAGCTATATTATTTCACACTATAAAAAATATTGAGTGGTTATATGAAATTTGGATTGGAAATCAATATGAACTTTTCAATGTTTTTGCTAATCTATTCAATTGACCATTTGTTAACTAATGGTAGTTATCATCATAGGGCAATAGTTATTGTCACAAGGCATTAGTTACCATCGTAAGGCAAAATAATAATAAAGCAATTATGGATTAGAATAATTTATTAGTGAGGTAATCTTCTAGCCTAGTGTGCATCCTAATTAGTAGTGGTAGGTTTTCACTTAACATCTTATATTTACTAGGGTGGATGAAGATATTTGGGTAGTTAGGTGGATTTGTGGTTGGTTTGTTGATTTGGGGATGAAGGGTGAATGTGGGCCTTGTTTGGTCCTATGGAATAGATTAAAATAAGGTGGGGAAATCTAGGAGGATTAAAAAAACTCCTTGTGTGGCGGGGAACCACTTTTGGTATTTTATTGTCCTTTGGGCTCATTCCTTCATTCCTTATTTTCTTGGTTGATTCTCAATGATGTATCTTTGTGTTATTTTGGAAGAATGAAAATGAAATATTTTGGTGTGAAAAAGAATATGCATTTGTGTGAAATTCATGGACCTTAGAGTAGGTTTTCTTTTTGTTTTCTCTTTATTTTCATTATCTCTTAATGTTGATACTAGGTTTAGTTAGTTTGATGTAAAAAACTTAACTCACATGCTAGTTTAATATTTTCTTGATTTCTTTATTCTTTCTTTCATTTTTTTAATCTTTGAACAAGTTTATACAACACAATGGTAGCTATTGCAAAATGGTAGTAATAGACTTGCACATGATTTAGAGGAGGGCGACAACTTCACCTAGGTCAACAAAGTGCGAGAATGGAAATTCTAACCATTGGAAGGTATTATTCAAGGTTTGGAAGATAATTATTTTAGGGTTTTTGGAACCCCCCTTTTCATTTCTATGTGTTTTTGGTGTTTCTAGAGTAGTTTAGTTTTTCTATACAAAAAATAGGTGCACCCTCCATAGGGCAATCCATGAGCCATTTGCCTTCTTACCTTGGAATTTACCTATTTTCCTACTTGGTAGGCCCTTACCTTCACCCCGGTAGAGCTACTAGGTCCATGGTTATACACCAATCCATATTTTGTGATTTTTAGTTGTTAATATGTAATAAAATCACAATTGTCAAATTTTTAAAAATTATTGTTCATTGTAAGTGTCCAAAGAAAAGGTACTTCGCAAAAACGGGTATTGTGATTCAAAAAGATCCAATTTAAAGTGCATTTACCCACAAAAGGAATGCCCAAGAATAGAGTCATATTTTTAAACTTACAATTTGGAATCTATGAAAAAAGGTGTTATTTTGCTTTAGACAAAATATCCATTCCTAAGATAAATGTAACACAAGTTTTTAGAATTTTGCAATTCCACAAATGTGTTGAATTGTTGAATATTTTGCTAACACATTGTTCACTCCAAGGATCAAACTACCCTTGCAATTGTGTAATCCTTCATAATGCATTACAAAACCAACCCAAAAGCACAAGGGGACAACACATATTTACTATTAATGTGTCACACTTGGTTTTTATTAATTGGTTTTGTGAAATTTTCCTAAATCTCCATAACACCAAGTTTTGTTCAACTATGATCCTTTTTGCAAAGGCCAAGAAAATTGCAATATTTGTTTGTCATTTTTGATAGATCATGCCTTTAAATTCTTGATTCTATCTTTGGAGGATTATCATCTACTTCAAACTTAAAACCTATTATGCTTTCACAATTTCACACATTCTACTTCTATGGCATATACATCAATACTAAACTTTTTAAGATCAAAGCTTTCATCATAGACCTTTAAGGCATTTCTAAAATGCTTGTATGATAGAATATGCAAGCTTGGCCAATAATAGATTTATAAGGCATTGTTTCATGTAGTTTCATTCTAGGTTCCATGAACATTCAAAAAATCAAATTTGACAATTTTTACAAAGTGTGCACAACTCCCACACTTTACAAAATAAAACAAAAAACATTTACCAATGGTCATCATTTACATTTTCAACATAACTATTGACCATCAGTGTACACATTTGTTTATGTCTTTTGTTTATTATTTTAATTGGCAATTGAAATTCATACTAATCCCATGTGGTACTAAGAAGGGGCAAAAATTACATTTTTTGGGGTTTTTGAACCTTTGCCCCATGTGTGTAGTGTTTGAGGGGGTAGGAAACCTTAATTAAAAACCTTTTTTACATCACTTTCCAGCCCAAGTCAAATCCAAATGGCCATTCTGAAGTATTTTTAGCTTTATTGTGCACAATTTTTTTGTTTAGGGGTACTCCAAACACCCACACATTGCTATTAAAGAATCTAAAATAGTCACGTTTTCACAATATACCATCGGTACAACCACTATGACCTAGCACCCACCAATGCAATAGTTGGTGGACGAGGCCATTTAGGTTATTTTGAGATGATTTTTAAAAAAAAGAACATTCCTTACCCTAACCTACCCCCCATTTTGAAAAACTTATTTTTTTCCTCCTTTTCTTTTCTCTTTCAATCCACCACAATTGCTACTTTTCTTCTTCTCCTTGGTTCCACCAAGTTTTTTTCCTCCTTTTTTTTCTTGTCTTTTTTAGTTTTTTTTCTTTGTCCAATGCCACCACCTCATTTCTTCTTATTCTCCTTGCTTCCTTTCTTCAATGTTGGTGTCATTGTGAAGAGCCATCACCAACACATTTGAATAACACGTTGTAGCAAGCTAGGGTGTTGGAGCAACGCATCACCATTGCTGGTTGGGTTTTGGACTTGAATTGATTGTGATTTGGGAATTCAACCCATGTTTATACATTTGTAAACATGCATTAGAATTAGTACCTTACCTTGCAATACCTGCATGAACATTTAAAACCCACATCACCCTTTAATACTTGAACATGCAATACCCACATGCTTAACTAAAGCCTACATTGTACATGGAACCATGTAAACAATATTCATATTGAAAACTAATCACCACATATAAATTTTAGAAGGTATGATTAAACATTTGCTAATTTAATAATATTTTTAATCATAAAAAATAAACTTATATTCATGTTGATATAATATAGGTAACTTATTGAATTTTAATTAAATTAGAATTATACATGAAAAAAAAGAAAATGAAAGAATTTTTTTTTTAATTTGATGGTATAAGGTGAAGATACTCTCCTTGCAAATCTTTCCAACCCTAAATCAAACCATACTTCCAAATAAATCCACACAAACCTTAAACAAATAAATTAAAAACCCTTAACAATTATAGTGATAAACTAAACCTTAACAACAAAACCTTACACATAACCTTGGTAACTATACAAGAAATTATTTTGTACATGATCTATTTATGAATCTAAAATCAAAGCTAAAAAAATTAAAAATTAAAATGAATGAAAGAAAATATTTTATGCTTACCAACCCTTTTCTTAAATTCTAATTTGAATCTCTCTAAATTGAAAGATGTCTACATTCCCTTTCAAAAGAGAAGAAATGAGTTTCACTTGTTCAATATATGTGTCCATGATTTTACCTTTCTAAATTAACCTAACTTCAAATTTATTTAATATAAAAAAAGATGTTTTGCAAATGTCATAAATGTTTGACACATCTATTTAATCCTAAATCCTCCTTTGATTCATTTTAGGTTTAAAAAAATAATATTCTTTTTCTTTCAACCCGAGGCACCAAATTACTTAATTATGTTGTGTACAATATGCAATAAATGGTGCAAAGTGGAAGCTCTAGGTGAGGTATTGATGGTAGGATGAAGTTTTAACCCACAAGTGCAATACCCGTGTGGGGGTTCTTGAATATGCCTAATTTAATTCTAACCAACTAAATGCAATACTTGTATTTGCATTATTTTCATCAATCAACATCAGCCTTGTGTAGGCAGGGGGGAAGGTGGGTAGATAGGTAATAATACGAATCACATTAACATGTAAGGGGTGGGTGCCTGGTTGGGTGGTGAGTGGAGGGTGAATCTAATAGGTGAATTAGGGGGACTTGATTCTTAGTTGGTAGGTAAGGCCAAAAAGGCAAGTATATTGTAGTTAGGTAGGTGAGGTCAAAGTTGGGAAAAAAACAGCCAAAAAAAAAAAACCCCCAAGAAGAGTTCAACACCTAAAAGGTGAACAATGGTCAACTCACATTTCGTGCCTAATGAGAAATCCCTCCCCAGCCAATGTACAAAACTACCAATTGGTGCATTGGTGGGTGCTAGTTCATGTTGGCCCATGGGCATTAATGCCCATATCAGAATAGCTAATACATCCAAAAATTGTGTATTCAATCATGCTTTCACCTTGCTACCATGTATATATCATGATTCAACATTACATTATATAGAAAGAATGTTAAGTTACCTTAACCTAAAAAAAACAAATTGTATACCATTGAAGGGGTGCGGATGTCAAAGTTGTTATGTTGCCAATGCATTATGGTGGCGACAACAACTACAACCATGCCACCCAAACTCAATAATATACTACTCAAGGAAATCCCAAATATTGCACCAAAAAAAAAGCACAAATCACAAATCCAATAAGAACCATGAAAATTTAAAATTGTTGAAGATGCTTGTCTAAGAATTAAAATCATTGAAACTACCTGTAAGATAAGAGCAAGCAAAAAGAAAACAGGTCCCATCGCATTCAACCCACCTTCTCTCAACACTTGCCATTCTACAGCTATTGTTGATGCCACCACCGTGCTTCCCACTATTGTGATCCCTATGAGTGCCATCCTCCAACATGCAATGATATCAGTGTTTGACCATTGAGTAGAATTGCATTTGCGCAACACTTCTTCTTCTTGCTCAGGGTTTAGATATATGAGAAGCAACTGATGACTTCCACGTCCGACAACATGTGTAATGGAATGAAAAATGACCAAGATGCTAAAAGCAAACCCTATACCTTCGATAGGACTTACTACCAAACCGTTTGCAACTCTAATCACAGCAGCTGTAATGTACCCTATTGCTTGCATAGCAACTATGATTGCAGTTAGACTACTTTTGCCTTCCAAAAATTGTAGTTGTTCATAGTCTGGAAGGATATTACTATTCAATAAAGCCTCTTTCCCTGCTTCACTTAATAACAGAATGCACACATTTTGATGCACCTTTTGGCCTATGGTGAAAGCCCTCACCATACCTTCCTCTGTAGGTGTCCAGCCCATCTTAATATGTGTATTTGGCAATTTGGTTGATGTTCTTACTCCTATCACAACTTGTGTTCCGAATATGACACTTATAGTCTTAAAAGCAAGTGAATGATTGATTCTGTACCACATAACAATAGTGTCCCCTATGAGTTTTATTATTCTGAACACAAAATCTAGAGTGAGATTAGGGTTAAATATGGAGCTTGACTTTCGACTTAGGATTTGTGTCAATCGCAAGCTCATGAACATATTCATAAAATTTGGAAAGATGCCCACTAGTGGAACAGTTGGTCCTAATAGAAGCGTCACACACATCCTAGTGGACCAAGAAGAAGAGCTCATACCCGCTGCGTCTATGGCTGTGGAAGCGCCCCATGCATCCGCCATCAGGCTGAAGAAAGCGAAAGCGCCACTCTATAGTGTGGCCGCCAGCGGTCGCGGACAGAAGCGTGGTGGTGATGATGATGATGCAGGGGGTTGTGACGGCTCAGGTGCTTGATGAGCAGCCACCACAGTCAACAACAGGAAACTTGTAGCTACAATATTGACGCCTTGGATCAACAGCACTCTTAACTCCACATTCGACATCATGACGCGGGACGTGTACAAGTCCGAAGTCATCTCTAAACCAGCAGGGTTTCTTGACAAACACATAGAGCGAGCTGACCAGGATTCTTGTGGGCTGTGACCACGGAAAGATTGAAACAAATACCCAGCAATAAATTAGCACTCCCAAGACTTCGTCGTGCTCATCACTCTCTTTCTCGCACACAAACCGCGTTTCTTGGCTTGAACCAAACACAAAGAAGCGAGTACAGGAGTGTTCTCGGAGTTAAGCACGGGAAAACAAACACCCAACGATAAACACTAGTGCTGAGCTTCTTCCCCCCCAACTCAGAGACGGATTTCGTCAGAAGACGTTCTCTTGCGGAAATTCAAACCAGGAGAGAGTCGAGACTAGATCGTCAACCGACAATGAAGGAAGGAAGGAACCAGTGGGTTGCGGACGAACACTCGACGTGTTTCAGAAGGCGTGCCGAAGGTGCAAACACTGCGACATTGTTGCGGGGCAGTGGGCATCAGTGTGTTGTTCCGCAAATTTGTGAGGTAAGTGGGTTCGCGATCATCCACAAAAGAACTTAACCAAATTTGGCTACATGTTAGAGAGGTCCAGTGATTTTTTTTGGTGGCGAATTTTCAGAGTTTTTCTTTAAAAAAATAGTCCTGAGCAACACATTCAAGAGAACTTTTTGGAAATTTTCCAAAACAATCACCACATTTCCATTTTTTCTTTTGAAATTGCCAAGTCTTTTGGAGGACTTGGGCAGATTTCTAAGTTTCCTTTTTGTCAAATCATCATATTTAGCTCATAGGTTCAAGCAGTTTGTCAAAATGTTATAGGATTCCTAGAATTTCTATTTCTCTATTTTTCTTGCAGACAGATTTGGGTAAATCCTCTTGTGACTGATCGCCTCTTTTGAAGCAACATGAGAAAATTGCAAAAAAAAACACATGGAGAGGCCCCTAGAAATGTTTAGTTTTCATGCTATAGCCTATAAAGGTTGGCAACATGCTACAACCTAAAAGGTGCACATAGCAGCACTATGTGACCCCGAATAAATATTTCACATCCAAGTTTAGTTATTTACTTTTTTCCAACCTGTTACCTTACCCGAAAACCTAAAACTGAAAAAAGGTCAGAGGCTACTAGAGTTATCCGTAAAGTAAGAAAAACACAGCACCAGAACCCTGAGTTTGGTCATACACAGGGTGAGATTCCGAAAAAACGTGCAAAAATGTACATTAACATTCAAGGCGGGATGAAACTCAGAAAACCATCAACTCTATTATGATTTGGCGAATCAGAAGCAAGGAGCAGCTGTCAGATCCTATTTATTACACTCTTCTCGAGCAGGTGCACAGCTTTACTGTGCGTTTTACAGCAAATGCTGGGCCAAACCCATTTTCTGCAGTTCTTTGTTCCAGAAACTCCCCCCATGACCTGACGAACGATAGGAACGAATTCCAGAAAAGAAATACACACACATACACACGCGAACAACATGTATTACGACGCCGAAGAAGAAAGGGAAATTGGAGGAATCAAAGGGATCAATCAAGTTACTTGTAGGGAGCTTGGAGGTAGAAGGAGGCATTATGGTCCAGGGTCCATCATCATCACAACCACCAGACGTTCAATATCGATTCTTGATCGATGTTCTTCACTTCAAACTCCGTTTTTTTTGGATCCCTAAGATCGCAAATCGCTGTTGATAATATTTGAACAACTGCACAACAACAAAAGGGCAGCACAAGAACACCAAAGACTTTAACCAAGCTCTCTGTTTGTCTTTGTCTCTCTCCCTCGTGCAGCGGACCTTTGCACCGCAGTGGGAAATTTACAATACTCTCTCCCTAATCCTCTTACTAATCTCTCGCTAATACTTATAACTCAATGCCCTCCCCTTTTGCTAATCCTCTTACTAATCTCTCACTAATACTTAAGACTCAACACACTCTTCTTTTGCTAATCCTCTTACTAATCTCTCATTAATACTTAAAACTCAACACACTCTTCTTACTAATCTCTCACTAATATTTAAGACTCAACACACTCCCCTTTTGCTAATCCTCTTACTAATTTCTCACTAATATTTAAAACTCAACACACTCTCCTTTTGTTAATTCTCTTACTAATCTCTCATTAATACTTAAAACTCAACACACTGCCCTTTTGCTAATTCTCTTACTAATCTCTCACTAATACTTAATACTTAAAACTCAACACACTCCCCTTTTGTTAATTCTTTTATTAATCTCACACTAATACTTAAAACTCAACACACTGCCCTTTTGCTAATTCTCTTACTAATCTCTCACTAATACTTAATACTTAAAACTCAACACACTCCCCTTTTGCTAATCCTCCTGGCTTCCATTAATCTATTACTAAAGAGATAGATAGTAAACGAAAGTCCAATTAATTAAACGCCATTAAACTGTATTAATCATAATGCCCAAGCATAAGTAGATCTAGGACACATTTGAAGAGGCCTTCAATTTGGAACTTTTTGAGATTTTAGGATAGCACATTTTGCACTAGAATTTACAAGTTTTACAGTAAGTTTTAAGTGCCATCCATATTAGTATTTTTTTTTGTTAGGACTGGATAATATGTGTGGGCGGTTATGTATTTGGGTGTTAAGCTTTAGAAGCAAGTGGGATTAAAAGCCTTGTTGGTTAGCCATGTGAATGGATATTGCCAAGTTTTTGCAGATCTTGGCTACATTCTTGATTTGAAACATAATTTGTAGCCAATGTTTTTCTACTAAATTTGAAATAATCAACCTTTAAATAGTCACAATTTTTCCAAACTAAATTGCATTTTTTGGTCTAATTTACAAAATGAGAGAGAATTTCCAAAATTTTCCAAAATGTTGTTAACAACTGGTGAAAATTCACAAAAAAAATAATCATTGGTCCACCCTACTTTGGCTACACATTACAATGGCATTCAATGGTGGCAAAGATATTACATTTTTAGACCCACTACATTTTCTGGGGGTTTCTAAACTTTATTTTTTAACCATGCCTAAACTAGAACATGTACAATAATTCCCATTAAACTACACCATGGGACCTAAAGTCAGAATTTAGGTATAATTATGAAATCTCCCCACACAACAAACCCCATGTCATAACCGTTTGAAATAAGAGATTGTCATCAAGACACCAATAATATTGGCAAACATTTATTATTTGACCTAAAACCCTACATTTAAACAATCACAAAACTAATAAAACAATTTTTATTCTAAAAATGTTCCATCAACTTAAAAAGAAAGAAACATCAACTTCAACCACATTAATCATTGTGTGCAAAACAATTTGTAATTTGTAGCATATAGATAGCTGATAGGAAATTACCCAAAAAGCACATCTTGCACCAAATGATTGTCATACATGTTGAAGCATTCAAGAACAATGATTTGACAAACCCAATTTGACAAATATCCTGCCTAGAGGACCAAAATTTTCATAGCTCCAACAACCATGGAGCCAATGTCATGCAAAATCACCTCTTACTGTGAAGGAGGATAGGACACCCATCACTGAAACCATTGCAACTAAAAACCTTCTACAGCCTCTCAAGATCCGGATGATAGAATTCTGTTTGTACCAGAATCTTAAAGCTTATGTTTTGCAACCAAAAAACCTTCTACAGCCTGCCAGGAACCTGATCATCATAGAATTCTGTTTTTACCAGAATCTTGAAGTGGATGTTCCACAAAAGCATCCACTATTTTAAAGCAATGGTTCCCATGTCAGAAATTTGAGTTTTTTGCTTCACAATGATGGTACTTTTTTCAGTGTCCCATGATTTTGAGTTGAGCACAACTTTGCATTGAGTACAAACTATCAGCTCCTCCCTTTTCGCAGTCGGTTCCTTGTATTGTAGGCTGGTGGAGGAAGATCTTGCTCTCCATTGGGTGGAACAGAACGATCTGAAAGCCTTTCAATAACATCATATTCTGGTTCATCTTCATCTATCACCCTGGCACGTGATCCTGCCCGTCTCAAGGTTGGAGTGGGTGGATACAGAGCTGGCCCAGCAGCTGTTCCTGAGCCTGCAGGAGCATCCACCACCGGAGCACCCCCTGAACCAGGTCGAGAATGACCTGGAGGAGGAGGTGGAGGTGATGGATGCACATCATTACCTCCCTGCATAAAGATGTGAAATGCTGCAGTTTAGAAAAGAAAGCAACAAGATTTCAAAGACCAAAGGAGAAAAAACTCTCCACCATCCAATAACAATTCCAAAAGCATATCTTCATATGTATGATTGAAGTCAACCTGAATAGAATGGGAGAGGGCCCAATAGACAAATAACCTGCAATTACCTGACTCCACAGTTCCAATATAGCATTCCTGAATAGTGAGGTAGTGTGAGACACACACCTGTGGAGGGACCCGCTTGGGCACCTGGTTAGACTCACGAGGGGGAGCCTGTGGGGGATTCTGAGGAGGATGCTGAGGGCGAATTGGAGGTGCAATTGTAGATTGAGGCCTGTTTGACTGTGATGCTACATATTGAAGGAGCTCATAGAAGCGGGCTTGTGCATAGACAGACCCACGTTGCCACCACACGAGAGCCACATCACCAGCTCTGATTCTCAACTCATTCAGATTCCGGTCAATGTCTGGTTCATGCTGAGCCACAAAGGGTCGCAAGAAGGTTGCATAGACATATGTTGTTCCCTGCATCCAGGCATTCATATCAAACACCAAAACCATGTGCTGCTCTTAGAAACAACAAAAGTGGGCTTTTGTGCCCATGAGGCTATGTGCAACGGCAACATCCAAGAGCTCAATCCAATGGAGGAAGAGATGGGGCACAGAGCTAGCAGGACTGAAGGTAAGAGAGAAGAAATACAACAGTAAAGCATAAGCACTGAACAAATTTGGTCAGAAGCATACCTTGGTCTTAGGGTACCAAAGATAGATGATGAATGCAAGTTTCGCCTCACTATACATTGGTACCCTGAAGAAGAAACAGGACACAAATTTTTTGGCAATGATACTGTGCTAATATATAATGTTCATCGCACTGCCACTGATCACAGAGTTTCAGTAAAGAATTAAATCTCCTTGATACAGATCCAACAATGACCAGTAAAACTTCACCCACCAGCCACTTGGATCAATACAGTCTTGCAATTTAGCATCTGTCTGGATTATTTTCACAATCAATCTTATATGCTGCAATACTGGTGATACCACTTCCATTTTTGACTAGAAAGGTGCAGGTCAACTGAACCTGTATTTTTTACCCTGCATGTGTCCTCAATACATTATAGAAGGCAACAAGCCACCAACAGTAAGAACATAAAGCTGTAGAGATTTGCTGCCAAGTAAATGGGACATACCATGATACAAGTATGTCTCCTACCCTTTCCAACACAGTTAGCACTGCAATTATTATCCTGCAGCAGAAATGTCCAGATCCCTCTCATCAGTTTCAAACCAACAACCCAGAGATTGAATCTCTGCAAAAACAAGATCAATCATGCATCATGAGCCAGCAGAAAAGGAACAGCAAAAAAACATTGTAGAACATCCAGAATTGCTCGCATGAGAAGGGCAAGCAGAAGCATTCAAATACTGAACACAGCAAGAATGGAAAAATGCCTAGGAAAGTTGGGCTGACAATAATGTCAGGGGGCCACCTGCCTGATGCTGACTGACTTCTCTGCACCTGAAATCAGAGAAGTCATTTCAACTGCATGCAAGCGAGCCTCACTTATTGACACACTAACTGAGGATCTATAACTATGTTCTTAGGGCTTGTGAGGGAAGGCTTGTGGTCCAGGCTAAGGGCAGCAAAATCAGCAAATCAAGCTGAAAATTGGAACCCCAAACCTGCCAAAGTGCTTCTCATCAGTGGAAGCAAAGCTGTTGCATGAGCAAAGAAGCTTATTTATATTAAGCTACTAGAGCATTGTAATCTCTGTGGCAGAGAGTAATGCAATAATCTCCAGTTCATTGTCCACAGATCAGACTGACTGACTTACTGACTTCAAACCCTAAATATCGTCTGCACAAAAAATTGATGGTATTGAATATATAATACCAGTATTGGCACCAAAAGCGCAAGTGCTCCAATTCTGGCTTCTTCCTCTCCACGATCTTGAAACACTCATATGCTGGGTAAACATAGCCCAGCAACATGCTGCAAACAAAACTCCCCCAGCCCACACCCCACAATACATCAGTACCCTGGATCCGAATACCAATCACACTGCATTCTTCAATCACATTACAGAAGAGAAAAAAAGAAGCTGCATCATCAACATCATCATCAACATCACCATCATCATGATGCAAGATCAAGTCAAAACCAGGATGCAAAACATGAACACCAAAGAGCAGAAAATGGCCAGAAAATGATCCTTACATGATTCCTCTGGTAAGAAAGGAACCCATCATCTTCAACAAGGGCCACGCACAACTGAACCTTCCTTTCCTTCCTTTCCACGCTTTTTTTTGGGCTACTGAGAAATATGGTGATAACAGATTGAATGCTGAAGCTACAACTTCCACCTCTGCTCACTTGGGTATTTCTCTGTTCTTCTGTACAAAGAACGCACACAAAAAGCAGGACAATAACAAAAACCCAACCTCAGAACTCCTCAGAAAAACCAAAGGATCACCTCTGGATGGAAGGGATGGATGTCCAAGGAGAAGACAAAGCAGAATCAGAATCATCAAAATCAGAAGAACAGGAACAAGAACAAACATCAATAAGTGTTCGATGCCAAATCCATTTGCCTTGTTTCTTCTTCTTCTTCTTCTTCTTCTTCCATCACCAAGCATAACCAGCAGGAGGAGCTTGCGGTTCCATTACTGAAAAGCAGGTTACACACTTGCTGGCATTGTAGCTGCTGGGGTTGATGCTTCAGGAATAAAGAAATGCATGTTGCATCATGTGCCGTCGTTTAGAAGCATGGTTGATCTCACCACAACCACATGGAATGCAATGCAATGCGATGGCATGCAAGGGAAGCAAGGAGAGAGATTAGGGTTTGGGGGATGGGAGAGGAAAAGGCGCGCACAATGAGCTTAACCAATAATTAGAGCTCTCTAATCAAGATTTAGCTCCTTAATCTACTCAACAAAATTTGCAAAACCCCATTGAAATTTCATACAAATAGGGTATCAAAATCCATCCTTTCTTTTCTTCTCTTGTCCTACTAATCCAGAAATTTTGCAAAACCACATTTGAAAGTTCAAACAATTAAGCTACCTAGTGGAATATGTCCTTTCAAAAATCACCATAATCAATAGATAATCATCATCTTGGGGTTATGAACAAAGGGTGTGATTAGGTTTAATCCTTTGCACTAATCCCTAGTTTAATTGATGCACTAATCCATCTGTAGTTGAATGCTTACACAAATCCCTAGTTTAATTATTTGAGTAATCCTAGGTTAATTGTTTTGCACTAATCCTTAGTTGAATGCTTGTACAAATCCCGAGTTTAATTGTTGTACTAATCCTGGGTTAATTGTCGTACCTAATCCTAGGTGAGAGTAGTTGAATACTGACCCTAGTTAAATCTCTGAACTAATCCTATGTTAATCCTGCAGGTAATGTTTAGTTAATCATGGCATTAATTGTAGTCGATTCCTGACACTAATCCTACTTTTGTGAGCTTTAATTTGTTGTCAAAAAATTAAGCCCACTTTGAAAAAATCTCAAAACGTTTGGACAATGGATTTTGGACATATAAGTTATTATACATAATGATTTTTTATTTAAATTTTTTTTCATAGTTACTTTATCAGGATTCGGTAAAGTAAAGATAAAAAAAATTGTGAATTTAAGTTGGATTAGGTAAAATAATAATAATAATAATAAATAAATAAAATAATTAAATATATATCTGGTTACATATAATGGAATGGCAGAGCCAGAGGGATTTTGTTTATGGTGAATTTTTGCCAATTGGGGAAGAATATTTTGGAACAATAATACTCTATCAAAAATTCTCTATTTAAAAAAAAATCCCTTCAAGATCGATTATATATATTTTTTAAATAGCCAAAATAACCACAATTTGCCTACAATATGAAAGGGTAATTAAGATTTTATAATTCATGTTTTGAAAATCACCAAATTTAGCTAAATTTTCTTATGAATGATCACCACTTGAGCAACATCAAAAAAATTGGAAAAAATTAAAACATGGGCTCAGGGCATTTGTTTGTTTGAAGGCATGGGAAAGGGTGGGGGTTGGTAACCCTACCCTTCCCCTACCAAAAAAAACAAAAAAAACTGACCCAATTTTAGGTACCAATCTTCCGCATCAGGAACAGACTTGCCCGGACAGTACCTTACAAATTCATAAGATGCCTCCCAGTGCATGTGAAAGTTCTGCCCAGTGAGGTGTGGTACATGCAAATGGAAAGGAAAAAAATTAGGTCAGGTATCTCCTGGTTTTAGCCTCTCATTTTTGTGAATTTGTTGCGTTTTAGCTTGAGTGTTTGTGATCTACAAAGGCATCGAATGTTGATGCCAAAATTTCATGTTTGAATTGCCATTGCAAAAGCCTTATGTTTACTAAAACCATGTTTGAATCAACATTTAAATATGCACTTGTGGCACAATAATAAAATCGACCTCAGGATCTAATACATGTTTGAAACAAGAGAACTATTTATGGCCCTCCCCACCCCCATATTGTCTTGTCTAAACATCCCAAAAAATTCTGACCCAAAAGGCTGTTTGCTATTCACACTGGGCAATATAACGAGCTACCATTCATTGGGTTGCAATGAATAAAGAAATGCTAAACCCTAAACCCTAAAGTGGAACGAGCAAAGCAAGTGAAATGAACCAACCACCCACAAGAGGAGGATTTTGACCTAATTCAATAGACCGAAGCTCAAGATTAATATACAACATACCTTGTGGTACCTGAATCCTGCCACAAATTACCACAAATTTCACGTGCACCATATCACCACCATATCACCAAGCAGTGATCTTCTTCGTAGGGTGTGATCCAGTGTGCGATAAACAAAGTGCTGTGGTGAACGAGGGAAAAGAAAGCGAGAAATGCGGGGTCAACGGAGAGCAAGAAATGCGGCGTCAACTAAAAGCACTCAGTCCCTGGGATGAGATTTCCATCAAAAGGACTTAACTGTTCACTTTTTCTTTTGCTTCATATTATCAAGTGAGATGGCAAAGACACAAAAATGCCATGCTGCAGATTTGAGTCTGAAGGATGGATGCGGTGCTGCTGGTTAGCCCAGCGTTGTTTGCAACAGGCTCCCTTGCTCATTAGATTCATATGTGGAATAAAGAGATGCATATCGCCCACCTTTTGCTATTAAAGACAAATGGGTCCCCTCTTCCAGTAACTTCCCTCCATCCAATAGAATGATTCGGTCTGCCTGTTGCACTGTCTCTAGCCGATGTGCAATAACAAACACCTGCATCATGCAAAGAATGAGATGGTTGAAGTTGTTTGCAAGTTTAGGGTTTAGGGTTACCAATAAGGGGCACCTAGTAGCTGTTAGTTTGCATGACGTTTTAAGAATGCCATGGTTTCAGTTGATGGGCTATATTGCCTTCAAATCAGAACAATTTGCAACATTATACTAGTTCATTTTGTTATCTCTAACAAGGTGACAGATACAGATATAAGAGTTTTGGATGCTTGGCTCAGGGTATAGCGTCCTAGCCTTGGAAATGGGTTTCAGAAATCAGCACATGAACTTACATTTGATCTAGTGTAGCAAGAAGTAGATGCTCCAAGGGTTTAGGGGATTTGGGGTTGGGTTTACACTTTACAGTTTACATGCTCCAAGGAAGGTTGCTCTCCAAGTGTTTTGGGCTTATAGAGAAAAGTTGTTACACTTACAGTGTGGCCAACCATGAGGTGCTCCAGTGCCTCCCTTACGAGCTTTTCAGAATTGTTATCCAATGCAGATGTGGCCTCATCCAGTATAAGAATCGATGCCTTCTGATAAATTGCTCTGGCAATTGCTAATCTGCCCACACCAAATAAACCAACAAAAAAAAAATTCATATAAAAACACCCCTATGTGATACCAGAAATGAAATCACCACTAGGTTCATAAAAGCCCATGACCCAAGGGAGGGCAATGAGAATCACCTTTGGCGCTGTCCTCCACTCAGAGAGGAGGCACGGTCACCAAGATTTGTATGAAAGCCATTTGGTAGCTTCAGAATAAATTCTTCCGAGTTAGAAAGTCGTGCCGCTCGTTCAATCTCCATCATGTCTACCTCTGAATCCATGTCCCCATATGCGATATTCTCCGCCACAGTTCCAGTAAACAATGTCTGTAATACCCATTACTAGTGTTGCATTAGACTAGTGCTCCATTTTTTGAGAGCAAAGAGGATGAGTGTAGAAAGTATAAACAGGAAAAAGGAGAGAGCACCGTTTCTTGAGGTACAATTGCCACTTGCTGCCTAAGACTTTTGAGACTACATTCACGGATGTCATGCCCGTCAATTTTTATTGACCCTGTATTCTCCACACCATACAAACAATCAGTCTCAACACAATGAACAAAGATTAATAAAAAGCATTTCAGGGAACTTATCTTCATGTGCTGACGCAAGGTGGTCATTTCTCCTAATTGTGTAAAATCAGATACTGAGCCTAGGGCTCTTCCACAAAACAGAGGAGGGAGCAGAGGCGTTAGGGTTTACCCTGGACAGGGTCGTAGAGGCGGAGGAGCAACTTTGCCAAGGTTGTCTTCCCACCCCCTGACGGTCCAACCAGGGCCACTGTCTGACCAGCATGAACTCGTAGGGAGATGTCCTTGAGCACCCATGACACTGACCCCTTATAACGGAATGATACATCACAGAGCTCCACATCCCCTGCCACTGTCTTTAATGTCACTGTTCCCTGTTTTTCCAACACCTGCACACCCCCCAAAAAAAAAGTGCTTGGCTAAAACACAAGGCTTGAATGCAGCAGGACATGAAAGATAGTCCAAGAAATTGGCAAAATGGTGAGAAACTCCACCTTTGGACTGAATGTTGTCAGCTCAAAAAGCCGCTCAATTGCTGGCTCTCCTTGTTTCAACTCGTTGTATGCTTTTCCCATTGCCTGCTCAAAACATGCAGCCAAAACCACTGAGAGATGAAAACTCTATTTTCTGTCAAGCACCCAATTTTTCTATCAAGGTCAAGAAGGCCTTCCTGTTATGGAGAAGTGTATAAAGAATTGAGTCACAGACCCATGGCCAGGACATTCTCTCTACCTGGATTGGCTCAATAAGAAGAACCAATGATGTCACAAATGACACCATGCCTGCTCCATTGAAGCTCCCCTGAGAAATGACCCATGTGCCCACCCCAAACAGAATGATTGATGTGGCCGCATAGACAGCCGTGATCACTTCGGGAATCAAAGCCTTCATCCTCCTTTTCCCAAGATGCGCATGGCAGTCTGCCAGTGCAAGCCTCTCAAAGCGGCACTGTTCAAATGCCTCAGCCACATGGGCTTTCACAACAAACATTGATGGCAAGACCTGTCAATGCCACAAATCGCACAATACATTTCCAACAAACCAATCAAAGCTCAATGCACCAACCATCCATTGGTATTAGGGTTTAGGGTTTATACTAAATGAAACCACAACAATCCATCTACTCCATTAGTCTGAGCTTCATAGCTACAAAACATGTCATGCTCAGGAACTTCTTCTTCACACCAAATGCCAAAACAGAGTAGGACTATGTCTTCCCAAGAATCTGCCAACCCTATGCAGAACCAAGAAAATGGGATGTTTCTATTTTACTGCCAATATTCTGATGCACAAAATTGATTCCAAAAGAAAAACCCACCTCATTGAGATATGCTGAAATTCCAGCAACACTGGCTTGCCCTTTCCTAGCAAGCTCTCGCAGCTTCTCTCCAAGCATTGCAATCACTATAGACATCACCGGCACCACCTGAAACCAACCCCTCAAGCTTATCAAGCCATGTGAACAGACAAGAACCATGCCCAAATTGTAACACTTCAAGAGTTCATTGCAATACTCGAGAGATCATTCAATGCAACCCTAAACCCTAACCATCCAGAATCTACTGCTAGAAGTCAGTGCTGATTGTTCCACCTCAAACAAAATGCACAGTTGTTGTGAAATCACAGTGAAAAGAAATGAGAGTAGTATGAAAATTGAGGAAAAATGTGTTTGAGGATTGAGAGTGCTTACTGAAATGGTGGCAAAGGACAAAACAGGACTCAGGGTGATCATGCGGGCAGCCATGGCAACCAATTGCAGAAAGCTTGGGACCAGCGTCTGTAACACATTTCTCAATTGACACCAGGAAGAAGGTTTTCAATCTTGCTTTCAGGTCCTGCATCCTACATCAAAATGGAACTGCCCTTGAAGGATTGGATTGCAGCAGCAAGGGAATTACTTTCTGTTAGAAGAGGCAAATATCTCAAGGTTGAAGGAAAGGAGACAATGGTACGAAAATCTTACACAACAGCAAGCTTGAGACATTGGAACAACTGCAAGAATTGAGGTTTAGGGTTGAAGGAAAGGAGATGACAGTAATGAAAACTTACAGAACTGCAATCGTGAGACATTGGAACAACTGCAACAATTGAGGTTTAGGGTTTAGGGGACGACGGTAATCAAATCTTACAGAACTGCAATCTTGAGACATTGGAACAACTGCAACAATTGAGGTTTAGGGTTTAGAGGACGATGGTAATCAAATCTTACAGAACTGCAATCTTGAGACATTGGAACAACTATAAAAATTGAGGTTTAGGGTTTAGGGGACAATGGTAATCAAAATCTTACACAACTGCAATCTTCAGACATTGCAATGGCAAAGATTGAGGATTAGGGTTGAAGGAAAGGAGAGAACAAAATCTTCAACAGCAATCTTGAGACATTGGAACAACTGCAAGAATTGAGGTTTAGGGTTGGAGGAAAGGAGGTGATGGTATGAGAATCTTAGAACTGCAATCTTGAGACATTGGAACAATTAAGGATTAGGGTTGAAGGAAAGGAGAGGATGGGGTTATAGAAGAAATCCTCTTACATGAAGGAGGGCATGGACAGTGTCACCGGTATCTTCAGCTTCAGCAGTCAAGCGATACGCGATATCACCAGCAGCAGCACCGCCTTCACCCTCGAAATACTCCATGTCTCGATTCAACACATGCTGGTACACGAATCCCCGCAGCTTGCAAGTGATGTTAAGAGCTGCTTCCCACAGCAATGCTTGTTGCCAGAACTGTGCCACTGATCGCACTGCAACCAGTACCAACACTTTGCCAGCCTTCTGCCCCAATCTCTTGACATCACCCTGACTCAAGAGATGCGAAAGCTCCCCTATCTCTGGCACAAACATGAACAAAGCTCCCACCGCCACCACAGTACAGAGCCAACCCTTCACTATCAGTGGCAGTTCCGCCAACATGAAAGGCTGAATCAAAGGAAAACTCTGGCTCATTGGTACTGTCAGCAACAGATTTCGTGAACTGGAATTGCCTCCTCTGGATTGTCTTCTTGCTGCTTGATCTTGGGGATTGCAATCTTCTGAGGCAGCATATCCTTCAAGTGCACATGCACAAGGCACAGCGGCAACAACCCATGCAAACCCCTTCTCCACTACCCTGTTGCAACAACTCCTCGTAAATCTTCTTGCAGCAGCAGCCCTTGTGCACAATGGGTTCCAAAATTGAGATGCAAGAAGATGATGAGAAACAATTGAAGGAGGAGGAGGAGGAGGAGGAGTTGTTTTTGTTACAATTGAGTGATTACTGTTTCTTCTTCTTCTACTAGAATGTTGGTCCTTCCCTGACAACAAAAAGCAATGACCAGCAGCAGCAACAGCTACACCATTATTACTTGCAACAACAGGAAGCATACTACTCCTCCCATTACTCAAGAATTTGATTCTCATTTCTACAATATGAGCAGCAGCAGAAGAAGAAGAAGAAGCCATGCTGCTGCTGCTGATGGGTATCATGATTCCCTGCTGAAAAGACTGTAGGCTGACTTCAAAGCTTCTGACTCAGAATTCACAGTTTCTGACTGAGAATTCAGAGCAAATTTGTGCAGAAGAAACACTAGCAAATTGGTTTTGGTTTTTCTCTGGATGGAGAAGAAGAGCAGCACAAGACTGAACAGTGAGAATAGAGTGCACCCAAAACCCTGAAATTCATGCACAGCACTTGCGTTCCAATTTCTGAGAATGTTGCTGTTGGCTGCAAAGTTTGTGACTGAGAATTCAGAACAAAATCTGTGGGGAAAAACACTGGCAAAGTGTTTCTGAATGCAGAAGAAGAGCACAAGACTGCGAATGGAATGGCACCCAAAACCCTAAAATTCATTCACAGCAATTTTGTTCCAATTCCTGAGACTGTTGCTGTTGGCTGCAAAGTTTCTATTGAGAATTCAGAGCAAAATCTGTGGTGAAAAACACCGGCAAAATGTTTTTGGTTTTCTGGGTGTAGAAGAAGAAGAGCACAAGACTGAGAATGGAGTGGCACCCAAAACCCTAAAATTCATTCACAGCAATTTTGTTCCAATTTCTGAGATGGTTGTTGTTGGCTGCAAAGTTTGTGACTGAGAATTCAAAAATCTGTGGGGAAAAACACTGGCATAGTGTTTTGGCTTTTCTGAATGCAGAAGAAGAAGAGCACAAGACTGAGAATGGAGTGGCACCCAAAACCCTAAAATTCATCAACAGCAGTTTTGTTCCAATTCCTGAGACTGTTGCTGTTGGCTGCAAAGTTTGTAACTGAGGATTCAGAGCAAAATCTGTGAGGAAAAACACTAGGATAAGTGTTTTGGATTTTCTGAATGCAGAAGAAGAAGAGCACAAGACTGGGAACGAAGTGGCACCCAAAACCCATTTCTGAGAATGTTGTTGATACTTGAATGAGATCAAAATTTGTATGAACAATTCTTTCATGTAGATCATCTCCATTATCATCAATCTTCTTCCATCAATTCTTCAGTCTTCTTATTCTTCTTGCTGAACATTTTGTATGAAAATTACTATGGTAGCAATTTGAGTGCCATTTTTCATGCAAAAATTATTTTTGCATGTCAATGGATTATGCAAAAGTGTTTTGTGCAAAGAGAAAATTCAATTTTTATGGGTTTTTTTTTGGGTTGTTTTTTATGCTTGTTAGCAAAACTTTCTTGAAACATCATTGCAAAGCTACCTACCTACATACTTGTCACTAACACAAAAGGAGTTCCGAGTTTAACATCATAAGTGTTATTACTAAGGGGTTTGAAAGTTGATTATGGTAGAGTTATTTGTAAAGTTGGGGCAATCCAAGGGCAAGAACCCTCACTTTGGTTGCTAAAAATGCAACTTGAGATTGATAAATCAAGTTTAAAAATTCATGGACATTTAATGGGGCTTAAAACCACTAAAATTCGTGGTCCTAAGTAGTGTATTTTTGGGTGAAATTTCGCCATTTTCGAATTTATTGGTTTTTAAAGTGTAAATTCGACTAATTTTTCTATTTTAAAAAATCATCAAATTTTAAATCTAAAAAAATGAAAAAAAACCATTTTTTCCAAAAGTTTAAACTCAAGTTTCACTATTATTACTAAACTATCCAAAAAATATTTCAAATCATGTGCAAATCATGTGTAATAATATAAATTTTGTTGATTTTGTGAATACAGAACCAAGGGTTCTTTTTAAGGATTTTGTGATGTAGCCAAATTGATGATCAGCCAAAAAATAATTTTACCAAATCTGGCTACATATTAGATATATATATATATAAAAAACACAATCCTTCTATATTCTTGACTACTTATTGAAACTCATCGTACAAATTTGGCAATTTGGAATTTTTTTTTCTTCAAATTTTGGCGAATTTGGACCCTTTTTTTTATGAAAAATCCTTTGTATATGTCAAAATCATATTTTTCACATTGAAATTTGGTGAATTTTTTTCAATAGAAAAAAAACACTATGCACAACCTTGGAAAGTGAAAGAAGGGCCCAAGGATAAGATTACTTTGCAAATAGTTGTATGTTTTTCATATGATTTCGGATGATTTGAAGATCAATTATGTTATATCAAGGTAAAGATATGAATACCTTTATGGTTTATTCGAAGATGATTTTGTTGATCCTTGTAACTCAAAATATTTTCAAAATGAAAAGTTACATTTCTGAACATTTAGAATGATGAAGTGCAAAAGTTCATTGTCACAAACCAAACCGTATTCTTACTTTATAAAGACCATCTACCTCAATGGTGAGAAAGTTTTCAATTAACTATGTATTATATAATAGTCATGTATAAGAATGACTAGAACTAAATCAACCTTTGAATATTTTTATTTTCTCTAGGTTTTTATTTTTTATTAAAAAAAATTATGATTTTTTCATAAGAAATTCAATTCAAAGGTGTGATTATCAGCTTGTTTTTGCATGAAATTTTATTTTATTAAAAATTGATTTAAAAATAATGATTGGTGATGGTTTTCCTTGCATTTCAAAAAGGGCTATGTTGTCACAATTTTCACTCCATTCTCTACCTCTTGAGTTGTGTGACACATGCATGGAAAGGTACACATGCAATCCAATTTTGTTTAATTACATTATAAATAAACAAAAGAACTTAATTGTCCATTCACACTTGGAACTTTAATTGGAATAATGTTAAAATAATTGAAAATAAAAAATGATTACTAGCCAACCCTCAATCTCTAGCTTGCCAAACCCTATTTACCAACTTAATATTCTAACACAAAGTTATCCTTCACCCTTCAATTACAATGTTAGCATGTTGTCAATCATGTTAATCATGTCACCCATCTTACCCCATGCTCCTATTATCATGAAATCCCAATACCTAGACACTTGATATCATAGAGTTCCTATTAACTTTTTCTATCTAAACCTACACCTATTGATATGGTAGTTTGGTGTTCTCTAATGATTTGCATCTCCAATCTTGCAACTATTCTTTATGGTTCTTCAAGTTGCATTCTTCTCTTTCTCACATTTCAAATCTTACACATTAGTTTTAAAATCTTGTGTTTCATTTTTTTTAGTCTTTTTGTTTCATTCATTTGCAACAATGTGCTCCAATTTTTTTATCCTTTTCCTTTGTTCATTTGTAATAATGTAATTCAATTTTGTCTATTTTTTACTTGTTCATTGTAACAATGTGCTTCAATATTTTCTCCTTTCTTCATATGAAGCAATGTCCACCTTTTGAGTTTCTTTCACTTCATTCATTTGCATGAACATGCTTCAATTCTTTAGTTTTCTGCTTTGTTTGTTTGCTTCATCATCTATCCATTGCTTTTACAACATGTTCATTCATTTTGTTGATTGTTTTTGTATCCATCATGAATGTCAACAATGACAAATTGTCATCTTGGTAGAGTTCCTTGTGCTCATAATCAACATACTTCCAATTTTTAAAAGTATGTTAAAATATTCACATTCCCCTAACATCTTTTTGAATGTTCTAGCAATAAACAATTTGCAACTTTTGGAGAACATCCTAGATCTTTAGAACATAATTGAACCTTAGAACTATTAGTTGGATTTAGACCTTTTTTATGTGTTGATGCATACCTTTTCTTAATGAAGAGAATGAGTGCACACATTTAAAAAAAACTAAAACTTAGCACTTGAGTTATCATAAGGAAAGTTTAGACCCAATTCCATTTGATGGGAAATAATTGATTAAATTTTCTTCTTAGAAATATGTTCATTGTTCGTTCATTGACAATTTTTAAAAGGCTTTGAGTTTGACAAATGCTTTTTTAGTGTCACAAACCCACCATGACAAAAAAAAGAAGAAAAAAAAAAAGGATGTTTTTTTAAGGCCTAGGGACAAGAGCTTGAAAAGGAAAGCATATAAAGCATGGCATAAGTGGAATTCTAAATTCCAACTTGTTTTGTTGGTCCATGTGGAGTGTGGTTGTAAGATTCAAGTGGAATGCTAATCGGAGAATTCCATATTAATTAATGTTTGATAACGGTGGCTTGGGCAAAACTTGTCGACCCTCAAATGGTGTCACTCAATATGTTAGATTTTGTCGTCCGTCAAACCATTGAACCCCAAATCTTTATCACTACTCACTGATGAACTTCACTTCAAATTTAAGGGGGGAATTTATTTTTCTAATTTATTGATTTTTAGATTTTCATAGGTTTCCACAATCTAGGTGGTGAGAATGTTACATAGCCTCAAGAGGCTTTGGGTACCTAGGGGTTAATAATGATATGTTAGTGATGATTTTGTAACTACGTTAAATCTAGGAAAAAAAGTGGATTTATGCTAAAATAATTGTTTTCTGTTGGCCCACAATCAGCCTTTTTTTCCTTTTGGAAAACAGGTCCACAATTTTGACTTCCAAAAAAACGAGAAATATTAAAGTTATCTGAAATGTCAGGCGAATAGGGGGCGAGAACGGCCAGTTTCGGAATAATAGGGCATCAAATGCGTAACTAGGAATGAAATTTTACAAAACGAAATAACTGGGACCCAAACTAGTTTTTCCACCACTTTTGGTGGTAATTCAATTTCATTCCCTCTTTCCTTTTTCCTGAGCGCCTCCACTGCTGCTACATAGTTTCACTGCTCTACCTGTACAACTACTATAACTACTCTGGAACCTTGTGCATTAAATGTTGAGTTTCAGCAATTTATACTGAGATTTAATAAAATTTCCTTACTTTGTGGATACCACTGAAAGAGGGGATGAAAGCAGAGAGGATAGGGGGTGAAAGAGAGCGTGATTTGACAGATAACTTTAATATATTATGGATTCTTTCAAATTTCATCGAAATTTGTCAATTTTATTTTATCAACTCTTCCAAATTGCCAGATTTGGACATGTCTTAGTGTTAGGGCAGGTTTTGCGGGCAGATTTTGTACTATTTTGACACGTTTTCAAAAAAAAGAATCATCATCAATGCTAAATCTTTTTTGGGATGCTTGTCATCTTTTTTAGTGCTACATCACCAAAATGAAAAAACAAAAAGTAAAAAAAAGGGCTGCCCATAGTGTAAATAATGAAGGATTTTTTCCAAAAAAGTGGATATTAGGCCCGCTTTACACGAGGAGTCAGGGCAAAAAAAAACTTGGTGCCAACTTTGAACATTTTTGGGTTGCAAAGTGGCCCCAAGTTAGTAATAAATGCTAAAACATTGACTTCAGGATATTAATAAATGCTGGAACATTGGCCCCAAGGGTTGCAAATTGGACTCCCAAATTTGATGGTATCCTTTTTTTTCTCCATTGGGGCCCATACAAGGCCATAATGTTCAGCATTTATTACTAACCTTGGGCAGATTGAAAAGTTTTTTTCTATGTCAGCCTTGACTCCTAGTGTAAAGCCCTTAGGGGCTGATTTCAACTTTTGCACCAATAGGAATGCTGGATTTGGGTTGAACATTGGCCCCGAGTCCTAGTGTAAACTGGAACTTAGTTACACACTTGAAAGAAAAAGTAAAATAGTTGGCGGAGTAAAGCTAGTGGGAGATTTGAAGGAAAAATTAATTGATTTGCCATAGGAGAAAATTTGTGTGTTATGTATGGAGAAATTCAGATTTTGGATTAGATTTGAGAATCATCATCCATGCAATGTTCTTAATACAATTGATGATTAAAATACCCAAATTATTAATAAAAATTGAATGACATTGGATGAATGTTGAAACAACACAAATGGATAATCCGACTTTCAATGGACATAATTGTGAATACATCAACTTATTTGGATGATAATTTCAAGATTGACACCATACTAATAATTAGCTTTGTTAATGTGTGATGACATGTTTGTTTTCTTCGGATGGAAAATATTCCTTTCCATGTAAGGTTGCAATAACCTTCTCCTTTAAACGGTTAACCCCCTTCAAAAGGCTTAACTTTAAACATATAGTCTACCAAACAATGCCATCCATAATTTGAAAACTTTGAGACTAAAATGCCCACGGGTTGGTTGTTCAACAAATTGCTTTGTTTTGTATAAAAGGGATGCACAATCCAACCTAGTTGAGGGGCTAAAACATTTCTAAGGCAATGGAACACAAGATACATGTATTTGTGAAGAGGTTGAAACTTAGAATCCTTCCAATTTACCTACCGTCTTATTTTGTGGGAAGTTGTGTTGTGATTGAGCAAAGGTCTTCATGTTTGTGTTGGGCCCTTAACAACAACACACCATGAAAGAATCCCAAAACCAATTTATTTTTTCTTTTGACGAAAAATAAAATAAACAACTACAAAATTGAAAACCGATTTTTTTTTTCTTTTGACGAAAAATAAAGTAGACAACTACAAAATTAATTGAGGATGGATGGTGGACTAACTAAGACAATTCCAAACATTTCTCATTGAGACATATAATCGATGGATGAACATTACATATATTAAAGGACGTCGGGATGAGAAATGAAGCCTCCCCTAAATCTGTGCGTCTCATATATATATATACAAGTTCAATAGCATGGCCATTTTAATGTGGGACCACCCTTATTATGTTTTGTTTTGGGAACATATAAAATTGTCAACAATATTCAAAAGAGTTTTTAAAGCTTTATCCGCCCCCCCTTTTTTTTAAATTTTTCTATTGTGCAAGTAAAACGGACCGCCCTTGCACATGACACAAGTTCTTTTAACAACTCATCGAGCATGCATGCCATACACTTGCGGACTTGGTTTTTTTTAGTTTTGACGAAAAACGAGTGGTAAGAAGGATCTCAAGAGTGGTCTCCTCTTGTGTCGTTGCCACCGGAATTTTTGGGGAATTATTGATATTCTCCATCTTGGGACATTGAAAAGGTGAAACTTGAAACCAAAACAAAGCAAAGCAAAGTCCCAAACATAGCAAAGAAACTCGACTAGTGGGGTTCTCCACTTCGAATAAGCAAGCCAAATGATTGACACAAGATAGGCTCTTTTTTGACTCACAATTATTTTTTTTTGTCGTATTAAACCTAAAAGTCGATGACACATAAATCTTTCTCTCCTTTCCATTTTTACACTAGGAAAGCTCAAAAAGATCCAAGGGAAAATGATCTGAAAGAACTCCCCAAAAAAAAAATGTGTGAAGAAAAAGGAGAGAAAAGTAGCTCTAGAATCTTGTGCTTTGATTTCCTCCCACTTCCCCCACTTTCATTTCATTGGAGAAAGTCGGAAAGGAGAAGGTGAGTGTTATATATATATACCTTCGGCTTTTTATTCTAAAGGGAATAATAAGCAAACGCATCATGTAATGGCTCTACTTCTTAATGGCAAGTTCAAATTAAAAAATTGATTAAAAACAACAAAATGTTCTATAAAAGGTCCCCCAAAAATTGAACTTACACTAAGAGTTCATATTAACACCCTGGTGAACATTCCTCAAAAATGTGGGACCAAATGAAAAATACTCCGCACCACCTAACCAACTCCATTTGTGAGTTTAGGGTTTAGTGAGTTTAGAGTTTTTAGGGTTAGTGGGTTTAGGGTTTGGTAGGGTTTAAGGTTTAGGGTTTGTTCCATGGAGAGAGATAAAGAGACATGAAAAAAAAGAAGAAAAAGTTCCTTTTTGTTTCCCTCTTTCTTTTTGTGTGTCTCTTTTTTTACTTAGGGACCCACAAAATATTATTTGTCACAAATGTTGTTGCATAGAGGCTTCCGTTCCCATTGCCAAAAGTTATGCATGCCCGCATATCCGGGATGTATGTTGCCAGGGTGAATGAGTTAGTAGTAGTAGACCCACACTAGTACTTTCACCCACAAAATAGATTGTCGCAAATTGTTTCCGAGAGTCTTCCTTCCGCCTGTCCGTTACCAAAATTATGGATGCATTGCCATGCTTGCACATCCCGGCTAGGGTGAACCAACCACCCACCTTCCCCCAAACCCCCCTCCTCTCACCCAAAAAAGGGAAACAAAAAAAAGTTAATTTTTTTAAAAAATAAAAAAATTGTTGAACAAATTTCGTATAGTTATAGTGGATACCAAGTGGTGGAATTTTTTCTTTTAATTTAATGGTTCTTTCTTTAAAAATACCCCTCAAAAGTGGGCTATTTTTTTAAAAATTATGTTGGTTCCGTATCTTTCGCTTATTGTATGTGTCTATACCTTAGTGTTGTTATACTATTTTGGAGTGTTTTTAAGCCCAAATATATGGGTTTTACAGAATAGGCTCGTGCATGGGGATTAAGAAAGAAAAAAAACTTGTATGGCCAATCGGATTGTTAGAATTGGAGCTTTGAATTGTTTTGAGAGTTTACATAAAGCTAATACTTTAATTTTATTAAAGGTTGTATCATAACCTTGTCCCTAGTTTTTATTAAAAAAAGAAAAAAAGTGGCCAATGAGATTGCTTGAATAAGTGATTTTGAATTTTTTTAAAGAGTTGCCTTAACGAACTCTAGGAACTATTGCATGCAAAAACAACATGCAAATTGCAAAGCGCTTTTACGAAGAATTTTGAGTTCTTTCTTGAGTAAAATGAGGTCTTGAATGAGATCTCGAAATTATTCTTGGCCTCAGGTTGGTCCTAAGTGAGATCTTGAAAAGTACTCTTGTCCTCACAAGGTCCTAAATGAGATCTTGAAATTATTATTGTCCTCGAGGTCCTAAATAAGATCTCAAAAGTACTCTTATCCCCAAGCTCCTAAATGAAGACCTCAAAACGACCCACTCTTCCTCCAAGACGACCCTCCATGAGATCTTGACAGCACTCTTGCTCCCAAGTTGGTCCGAGTGAGATCTTTAAAAATACTCTTGCATCGAGGTCCTAAATAGAGCCCTCAAAAGTATGTACTATTGCCTTGAAGTCCTAATTGAGGTCTCAAATTACTTTGGCCCTTGTGTTCTGAATGAGATCTCAAAAGTACTCTTGTCCCGAGATCCTAAATGGAGATCTTGAAAGTACCTGCTTTTTGCTCAAAGGCCTTATATGAGATCGCAAATGCACTCTCAACCCAAGTTGGTCATTGGTGAGATCTCAAAAGTACTTTGACCCTAGGTCCTAAAATGAAATTTCAAGAGTACTCCTACTCTTGCTTCAAGGCCCAATATGAGGTCTCGAAAGCACTCGTACCTCCAGGTCCTAATTGAGATCTCAAAAGAACTCTTGGTTTGAGGTCCTAAATTGAGGTCTCAAAAGTACTTACTATTGCCACAAAGGTCCTAAATAGAGATATCCGAAGTGTTGATCATTGCCTCCAGCAGGAGTCAATTATATGGGTTCTAAAATTGGGCTACCTTTTCCCAAAAAAGATCAAAATAATTTGAATTTTACACTAGGAATTAAAATTCCCCAAAATTTCCCAATTTTTTTATTGGAAAAATATTTCATTGTTCCTGAGGTCATAGTTGAGATCTTGAAAGTACTCTTAGACCGAGGTCCTAAATGAGATCTCGAAAGTAACTTACTATTGCCCCGGGGTAATAAAAGGGGGTTAAAAAATCAGACTCTAATAACAGCATCCCCAACTGTGCTCAGTATGCGACCCTGCACAGTAAAATTGTATGAAGAAAAGTCAAAATATGCTCGTTTGGCTCAGGAAAATAGTTTTGGCGCAGCATCACATGCTAAGATCAGGGGAGGTTTCGTAAAAGGCACAGCCCACAATAAATAAGTACCCGCAGTTCATAATCGGGGTATTAGCCCAGGCCAAAAATAATGACGAACAGTTTTGGAACATAGAAATTTCATGCAGCCAATGGGAAGGCTCAGCATGCACTCAAAGTGCCTTAGTGTTTTTTCTATTAAGTTTTGGGTGGGGGGAGGAGGATTTTTTTTTCATTTTTCCTTTGTTCTCAACATGTTCCTTTCAAGTTCCCAATAGGTTCTCAATATGTTCTTTAATTTTCAATGTGTTCCCCAAGGTTGTTCCCAATAGCACCTCACTTTAATCTCATGTGTTTTGCCCAAAGTCCTCCTCTTCTCACTTATATAGCTGGGCCAATGGGGGAGGCACTCCATCTTTCGTTAGAATCTTCTATTTGGGGAGCCTCCATAGTTTCAACTTTTTTTGTGATGAGCCAATCAAATTGGCTCATTGCAAAAGAAAAAAACAAAAAAGTTGGACTTGTGAGGCACCCCCAACTAATTAATATATGAAACAGAACAAATAAGTACCCCCATTATCAAGGCACTTTGAGTGCATGCTGAGCCGTCTCATTGGCTGCATGAAATTTCTATTCCCAAAACTGTTTGTCACCATTTTCAACATGGGCAAATAATACCCCATTATAAACTGGGGTTACTCATCCCACCCATTGGCAGCAGTTGTTCTCACAGTTTCAGAGGTTTTTGGGGTGGGATTGCAAAAGAACTAAATAAAGAACTAAACATGGATGTGAGGAATATGTTTGGAGGGTCACATATTGAACATTGCTGCGCATGCCTGTCTAACAATAGCCAGAGAAACACTTGCCACTTTTCTCTTTCCTTTTGTCTTCTTTCGCGCGTTTTTGTCGTTTGAGTGCAGTTCAGAGAAGAAGCAAAAGCGCAAAATAGAGAGACACAGAGAGAAAGAGAAAGAGAGGAGAACGACGCGGGCGCTATGGCGGGACCCCCGGCCACACACACACAGCGATCGATGCCTTTTTACTACAAGTTCATCTCGTGGCCTTTGGAGCTCCAGTCGCAGCAAGAGGGAGAGAGTTGCAACAGGTCTTCTTATTCTTATTCTTCTTCTTCTTCTGTACAGGTAAATAAAATCTTTTTTTCTTATAATGAAGCACAAGAAAATAAAACAAAATCTCTTTCATTGTTTCTCGCGGATTTGCAACAATTCTTTTTGCCTTCTCTATTTGCGTGACGACGCCACACGATTCCAAATCTCTGTTTTTTTTTGTTTGTCCTTTTCGTTCTTCACCTCGATCTCTGTGTGTTTTGTGTGTGTGTGTGTGTGTGTGTTTCTTTTTGGAGAAGATTTGATGTTTAGTTGTTTGACTTCTTGTTTTTTCTTTCTTTCTTTTGCATTCGCGATGATTCGAATCAATTAGGCTGTATCGCTTCAATTGCTTCAATTGCGTTGATTGCAAATGGCGCTATCTGATGTGAGCTTGTTACAGGTGCTATAGTCTTTCTTGTTTGTTTGATGGATCCGGTTTTCATGCTCTCAACTGGTTTCTTGACGCTGTTTGTTTTTCCCGAGAATTGCGATTTTTTGTAGGAGTAGTCGGCGAATTTGTATATCAGGTGAGCAAATATCGAAACTCTTATCGCGCATTTGACGTTCGAAGAATTCTGTGTTCGATGCACGTAAACATTGCTGTAATAATTAGCAACAGCAGCCTTCATTGCTCTTCATTAGTCGACAATTGTGTCGTATTGCGATTTGCTAAATTCATAGTTTTGCGCTTCCAGAACTTCGTATTACTCTCTTGCTTTTGTTTTGTTCGTCAATTTCTTTTGTCTTCGATTCTTCACTCTCGTTTTCATCATCCCACCAGCATAGTAGCCAAGCTGCTTGCAGCCGAAGATCGTAACATTTTTCTGTGTGTAAGTAAGTGTTTGAGCAAAAGGCAGCAGCTACAAGATCGTTTGCTTCTTCGATTTTGTATTCCTTCTCTTTCCATGTACAACAAATCCGTCTGATTTTGGTGTTCCTCTGCTTTCCTTGTACAACAATTTCATGTCTATCTTTAATTGTCTCCCGTTGTGGAAACAACCTGCGGATAGCAAAAGAAGAGTGTTATCGATAACGCCTCTCGTCAATTGCTCTCCAGTTATTAGTCGGAAGGTGCAAATCGGAAGAGCTGTCAAGCCTAGTAGTGCTCATCTTGCAAAGAAAGCCTTGGAATAATTGAGAAGTTTCATTTTTCACAGAAGTGCAGGGGGAGAGGGGAGTCGTGATCTCCCGAAGAGAAGATTGGCAGAATCCATGCAGATCGTTGCGCGTTGAAGTACTTACCAAACCGAGGTCGACTCTGGTTTGCTGCCTGCAATTACGGGAATTTGGTGTGGCGCCGACTATGCTATGCTGCTGCTATAGTAAAGCTCTACACAACCACAATAGGTCATCAACGAGTGGCGGAAATCGTAATGAAGCCCTTGTGTCTGATCTGCTGTGCGACAACAGTAGTCCTGTTCTGCAGTTTCCAAACAGCAGGTGAGAAGAACCAACAAAAATAAAATCTCCTAAATTTTGTTCTCACAAAGTCCTATTCTTTGTAGCATAATGATATTTCTATTCTATTCTTTTTTCTGGAGTTTCGAGGCTTGTTGTTGATGACTTATGAGAGAAGAGTTCATTCCAGTGCTTATCACCTTGCAAACCTTGTTTGTTCCCAGAGGCCTATGACTCCTTGGATCCAAATGGAAACATCACAGTCAAGTGGGATATCATGTCATGGACAGCAGATGGCTACATGGTAAGATTCTCTTGAACTTTGTGATGTGATTGTGTAGTGCATTGCCTTCAGAGCAGCAAGGTGTGGTTTTCAATCTTCTTTTCAATCCCCACAGGAGACATACAGTTCAGGGATCAATGACATCATGGCCAATTGCAGTTCTAGTTTACAGACCAACCCATTATAGAATTTGAGGGGGAAAAAAAAAGTGCTTTTGGGACTCATGAAACAATCTGACTTTGGGGAGCACCAGTTTCTTTGTTTATTGTAAGTATGAAGAGTTGGGCATGTGTCACAATGGTTGTCCACTTTGAGGAGCTCTCTCACACTACAAAATATGGTTGGCTGTGTTTTTTTTCCTACACAGGCAACGGTTACGATCTTTAACTGGCAACAATACCGGCATATTTCAGGTCCTCCTGGTTGGAAAGTGAGCTGGAGCTGGGCAAAGAATGAGATTATATGGACCATGCTTGGGGCAGAAGCAATCAGCCAAGGTGATTGCTCAGCATTCACCACCGACCCCTTACCACACAGCTGTGCTAGGACCCCTCAGATTGTCGATCTGCTGCCTACCAGTATCCCTTACAGTGAGCAGATTGCCAACTGTTGCAAAGGAGGAATGCTACCATCTTTTTCGCAGAATCCAGTCAATAATTCTGCTGTTTTCCAGATGAAAGTTGGTTTAGCTGGGACTTCAAACATAACTGTTCAGCTTCCTCAGAATTTCACTCTCAAGAGCCCAGGCCCTGGGTACACCTGTGGACCAGCAGTGAAGGTGCCTCCTAGCTTGTTTACAACAGATGGAGTGAGATATACTGAAGCATTCAGTAAGTTTCCTTCATTATTGTCAAAGCAATTTATCTGTGTGTTGTTGAACTATTTTTTCTAAAGCATAATATAGTGATCTACCTCTTTTTCTCACTCCATTGTTGCCATTTCACTTGTTATGTTGCAGTGACATGGAATGTTACATGCACCTACTCACAGTACTTAGCACAAAAAACACCGTCATGTTGTGTTTCTTTTTCAACATTTTACAACTCGAGCCTCCCACCATGTGCTCAATGTGCCTGTGCCTGTGCACCAAACATTTCAGCGTTGACAACCGCACCAGACAGCTTTCAGACGAATGCAATGACCAATACCATAACTGATCCACAATCCAGTGTGCAGACCTGCATTGATCCGTAAGTTCTCTGCCTTGAATTGATGTTACATTTACGGCTTTCTATATGAGCAGAATTTCTAGAATTGGCAGTTATTGAAGAATGGGGTTGATCTGGATTTTGGTTCATTTAGGGACAACATAGTGAACCAACAGATGATGCAATTTGGCTTTCATTTGTGCTCCATTGTGGAAATCTACATTTGTTAGTACCAACCTGTGTACCCAACACGTAGTTACACTTGAGCTTCAAAATATTATCAATCTGCCAAGGCACTGCACTCAATGTGTTCTTGCAACTTAGGGTACATGAACAAAATCAGGGTATTGATTTGGACAATTTAGACCAAGGTAATTTTATTCAGAAAGAGTTATTTCCATTTAGAGTGGAGAAAGGAAGTAGCTTTGCTTGATGCTTTCATTGACATGATAGTGCATGTTGTCATTTGACCTCAGGAACACACCGTACGCAGACCTTCCACTTGTTCTACCGACAACAGCAGTGACTGATCAGCCTGATGTTTTATACTGCACCACTGATATGTGCCCTATCAAAATTCATTGGCATGTGAAGGCTAACTATGAGGAATACTGGCGGGCAAAGGTCACCATCATAAATCGGGACTTCTCAAGAAACTTCACAGACTGGACTTTGGTGATTCAGCACCCAAATTTCAACAATTTCACAGAGGCTTTTAGCTTCAACTATAAGCCCTTGAACCCCTTTGGGGTATACACTAGTAAGTACGCATAGCTTACACAATTTAGATCATATCCCTCTTGATTGCTACAAGTGATACATTGGCATGTTGGCAGGGAAAAATGGTATTCGAAATTGATTCAGGATAGCATGATTTCATCTCTTGTGGGAAGCAGATGCTTAACATTAATCAGAAATTTACCATGGCCAACTTGATACGAAACTAAGTAGGGTACAGAAGGGACTGATTAATTATGCACAAGAAAACTAACTTTTCTTTTTGGTGCAGATGACTCCGCTGTTTTCTGGGGTCTTCAATACTACAACGAGTATCTTATGCAAGCAGGTGAAGATGGAAATGTTCAATCTGAAATGCTGTTCAGAAAGGATAGCTCCTTCACATTTGCTAGTGGATGGACCTTTCCTCACCGTGTCCTTTTCAATGGGGATGAGTGTGTGCTTCCAGATCCTCAAGATTATCCTTCTCTACCAAATAGCAGTCCTAGGCTAACATCAACTGCATCTACTTTATCGTCAATGTATATTGCTGCTATTGTAGCATACTTGACCATAGTTTTGTTTTTGTAGTAGGTAAGAACTTGGGGGCTCTCTGAATTGCACATTCTGGACCCCAAAGAATTGGCAACCCTTCACCAGTGTTTGAGATCTTTGGAGAGGGTTGAAAGTAAACAGGCAAAAAAAGAAACTAGTGAGTGTCAGCTAAATGAGGCTTTTCATTTTTTTTGTGGTTGCATACAAGAGAGGGTGCCTAACCTGGCTTGTACAGTTACATGCCCCAGTAGCCAGAAACCCTGCATTATTAAACTGATTTGCAGTTCAGCTAGTGAAGACATTGAAACACCCTTTGTAACACTAAAGAAAAAAGTGATGTGCAGTCACATCAGCTTGATGGGCAGACCTGCAAACAGCTCAGGTCCAACTGAGCCAGCTATGGAGCAGAACCTGGACAAAAATTTTCCTGGACATTTGCCTCTGCATTTGTGGATTGACAGTCTAGATATCAATAGGGTTTAGTACATTGTGGAGTGTGCAGTACACAAGTTGTATTACAGATTATGCATGAAAATTTCTGCATCTAGAAATAAAAGCTACATGTTAATGACCATTTGATAGTTGCTTCACTCTGCTAGGATCACCACCACGATCACCATTTCTGGTTGCCACACTTGTTTGAGTCCTGTAGACCACAATTTGTTGTTTCAAATGTTGAATACTGATTTTATATCTTACTGTGTTTCTTTTAGGTGTTCTATAGTGGAATATGCTTTAACCTGATGACGTGTGTAAGTTACACTTTTGACTGTTTCAGGTCTTGCAGCACACATGTTCAACTCAGGGGGGGGAATGGAGGAAACTATTGATGGAGCTGAGCTGTGCCTTCCTACATCTTGGTAAGGTTAAAATCTGTTATAACAACCCCAGTTCCAATCAAATGTGGTAGCTTGTTCTATGCGCCCTTTGTCATCTTTTGTAAACCAGAATTATTGGTATCTTGTCAAACAGGGGTCCTTGCTCCTACATGAGTTGCTGTGTACCCTCAAGGTTCTTGGTATCTAGTGATTGAGCCCCTCCCCTCAACAAGCACAATATTGACACTTTGTCTGACTAGTCAAGGTAGCAATCACCTCCCTATGCCAGTCTATTTTACATTTTGCTGACGATCTTTCCTTGTTGTGCTCTAAGTTAACCATATTCAATTTTTCTGGGACAGGTTGCAGTTAAACACACCTTGGATACCTGCTCTGGTGAGCTCACCCAATCTGGTTCATCCTCAACCTCCTCAAAACCTATCTCTTTGAATCTTCCAGGCTTCTTATGACACCTTGCAAGTCTTTTTGTTCCAGTGAAAATCATTTGTTTGCATAAACCTTTAGTGTCATCGTTCCCACTGTTGCTTCCACCGAAAAGAGTGGCATTGAACTTGCCACATGGAGCAAGAGCAAATTTCATGGGTTCTTTCTTTTGTTTGAAATCAAGATGCTTTGCATCAAGCTACTAACAACAGAATTAGTTATGTCATTTTCAACAACGGGTCAAGCTCAAAGGGGAGACTTTTGGTACAATAAAAATGTGTTTGAGGTCTAGAAAGGGGGTGTTAGTCTTCAATGCATTCAGAAGCAGATTTAGGTATTAAAAAAAAAAGTACTGGTAAGTTGATGTGGCAAACTGGGATTTCTTTTTCATTGTTCTTTTCTCATTGGTTATAATGTTTAAATTGCATTCAAATGGTTACAATGCTTAAAACCTGCTTTTCAATACTCTATATTCATTTAAAATGCATTGAAGAGCATTATACCTTTCAAAAGGTATAATGAGTCTGCAATGCATTCCTAAGCACATTTAGGTAGTTCTTAAAAAGTACTAACAAGTTGAAAAATTACAAACTGCAATTGATTGTTCTCAAGTTAAGGTCGTACCAAGGAGCATTTGTGCCCCTGAATGCACCAATGATCAACACCCCTCTTTCCTTCATTGCTCTGCATTCTGTGATAACTTCTCAGCATTTGAAGTTTTTGCAGAGTAAAACTTCTGATACATTTGATCACATAATTCTAACAGTGATTTGTGCTGTGAAAAATGTTTGCAGAACAAAATATCACTTGGATAACAGCAATATCAAATACTTTTCAAATTGTTACAGTCAGTGGCAAGTGTTGAAGAAACACACACAAAAGGATGGGGCATCACAAAGCTTAAATGGTATGTCAAAAAGACCTAGATCCATCCATAGTCCTAAAGCTAATTTTCATACCAAAAATTCCTAAATGAAGTCAGTCATCCATTACCTCTGAAAGATTTCCAGGTTTCTAATCAAATGTCAAATCAGAAAAATTAAGGGTTTCCTATGCCTCCATACTTTCATGTTAAGTACTAACTCATGGAAGTTACCATTGCAGCCAATCATCCTGTACAACTGCATTTTACCAAAACTCTAGCAATTTACAGAATTACAAGGCTAAATTCACCAAACTCTGGGTGCATTTTTATACCCAACCATCACATTCTTTCTTTGAGAACCTCACACCCGAGTCATTTTAGTATTGGTTGAAAGATGCTCATGAAGATTAGTGGTACTGGATCAGACTGACAAACTGAGGAGGGGAGAAAGTCATGGTGGGCGAAAGATTGTTGCCAACCCTCTTTTGACTGACACTTCAATCGTGGGACCATACACCATGGGATCCTTGCTCCCGTCACCAAAGGAACCACAACCTCGTGCAAGAACCTCACCATCCAGGTCAATATATCCCCCTTGTGTGCCACTAGCAAATCGTCCAGCCGGAGTCAGCTGAAATGCCTTCACCTGCGCCCAGGTAAAAGCATCCACAAAACACCAATTCTCTAAATTAACTCCTGTCTGTCAAAGGGTTTAGGGTTTTTAGGGTAGATAATAATTCTAGACAATTCTGGAAACTTGTAGATAGCACAGTAGCAATGTAACTCTGTTTTGTTTGGAAAGAAAGGGATCAACAAATTGTGACTTCTTATGGTAAAAAGAGAGCTTTAGCTTCATAATTGATTGAACACACATACATGGATGATTACATTTTTGTTTTCCACAGTGATGATGAGATTTTTTGCTACCTTTAAGTACTCAACATATTTGGATTTGATGTGTCGTCCACTACGGATTTTGAGAAGAAGTTGGAAAAGGTCCCATCGTGGGCATTCTTTCATTATAACCAAATCCAAACATCCGTCTGAGAACTGTTGCACAATCAAAGAAAACAGAAAGAAAGAAGTTCCCAAGTTATAATAATTTGACTTAAATGTCTTATGATTTTGAGTTTCTAAATGACAAGAAGGAAAGTTGGGGCAGGAGCTTAAAAGCTTGCAACCCCGAAAGAGTCTCTCATCAAGTACCTATCTCTTCTGAAGAGGTTTGGACTGCTGATTTTGATTGGCTTTTTACCTTTAGGAAAACTTGCAAGTGACTTGGGTACTATGACTTTTGTCTTTGGGATTGCTTTTGTGAAAGATTAATTGTACACTGACTGGTATTTTTCTGCAACAGAATGTTTACCTTTGCTAGAGGGGCTGGCATGACATACTCGCCAGCAAAAGGCACATTATTAAGCCAAATGAGAAGGAATGCACCATCCACAGCTCGCCATTCAGAGGCAGCAGCAGGCGCTTGCTTAGGAGGAGGAGGAGGACCCAAGTAACCACCATTCTTCGGCAATCCCTGTTCACTGTCGGTTTCTGCACCTTGTAGTAAGGTATCTCGCATGTCAGTCTCCCGAGGCCTGGTTCCATCCATTCCTGCACCAGGTATGTATGCAAAGCTGCCATTGTATCTCCGCAAGTTGACAACTCTGATTATTGTCTGTCAAAACAACAGAGTTGTGGAGTAATTAAAAAGCCAGGCCCTTGGCCCTTCTTATACTGTAGACAAATCATAGAGTGAGGTTTGGCGCTTGTAAAGCACCAGCTTTGCCTGACAGCATGTTTTGCAGGTTAGATTACTACATTTAGTAGCAGAATTTTTAGACCATGCTAGAAACCACCCATGATACGTTTTCCTTCATCCTCCTACAAGATTTAATATCCATTGTCAACTTTAATATTGGACACAACTAGCGAAGACAAACCAAATGTATATACCTGGATATCTAAGCGAAACCTACCCATCCACCTATACCTTTCTGATTCAAAATCCACATCAGCCACAAATCCTGCCATCACCGCCCCACATGACACATAATCTTGAGTGAATGATCATGAAGTTCAAATTATGGAGATTTGTTTTTAAAAATCCAAATCTAAAGGTTTTTAATTAATTTATGGAGAAATGAATAGCTCAACAACAATTCCAACTCCATCAACCAATGGAGGATATCAGATTTTCAAAAGGTTGTTATTTCAATGGGTATGAATCTAAAATTTTCAGAGATCAATCAACCAATAGTGCTCACTAGAAATTATAGAGTTTGCAGCTTCCATGGTTAAAGTGTTGCAGGGGTGATGATTCCAGTAATTGGGTTCTCCTATCAATACCTAACCAATGATCACTATATACTCTAGCTAGTTAGTAGCACCAAAGTATGATTTGCTATTTTCAATGTATGAAGTTGCAAAAGTTGTACCCCAAGAAAGCATGAGAATGCTGTGGTACGTGACTTGCCCTTGCACCACAGCGGCAACATCTAGCGCTTGCTTATGCCCTGCCAAAACAAAAGAGTTTTCTTACTACCAGCAAAAGCATTCAAAGGACTGAACAAAAAGATGCAACAAGTTATGTACCCCAGTTTTACTACCTCATATGCAATTGATGCTTGAACTGGCCGAAGATCCTGGTGTTCATTATTATTACCTTGCCGATAGCCAACTCTGGTGTCCATGAGATGATAGGTTTCAATACCCACCAAGCTAACCTATTCAGTCTTCTTATCTGGGATGGCTCAAATTGTGTGTGTGTGTGTGTGTACTTTTTTTGGGCAAATTTTTGCACTGTGACAACAAAGTAAAATGGGAAATTGCTGTTTTTCTTAGAGTAAATTCAAAAAAAATTGCTAAAAATTTGGAAAATTTCACCAAACTTTTGAAAGCACAAAATTTCAAGTAGAAAAAAGAAACCCTGCTCAGAATGTCATGTTACCTCGAATTATTGCAAATGTGGCAGTGGCAGCATCACAAGCCTCACCAGACAGATCCAAAACTGACTTTGCCATTCCATTCCCAGTTCCTGTTTCACCAAACGTATAGTACTATAAGATGATGCATAATAGACATGGCAGTTGAAAGCTAAAAATAGGTAGGCTGCAAGCAAGCAAGTTGTGAGGTAGAATCCTGTTTCCAGCCACAATTGGGCAATTCAGTGACATGTAATAATTTCCCAATCTTGTGTGTACTAATAATACTGACAGCAGAACACGTTCAGAAATTGTTGCAAACAACAAAAGGCTGCTACAAATTTTGAACATACTAAATTCTTTTTGCAAACCAAGTCAGAAAAAATCAAGTACCAGCTGGTATGATGCCAAGTGGCAGTTTGATGGCAGACTCCGAATCCCCTCTGTCGAGCAACCCATTCAACACCTATTTGGAACACCATATTTTTCCAGTTTTGTGTGCCATTCTCATCTCTACTGAAGGCAGCTCTCACCACCAGTAGTATTTTTTTTTCGCCATAGTAAAATGAGTGAAACATTTATGGTCACGAGTGGGTGGGTGGGTGAACTTCTTCCCCCAATATGCCCAAACCAAGAGATTTGTTTTTCTATTGGCACTGCAATAGAAAACAAATATGACCTGCAACAAATATATCATGAATCAAAATTTCCTTGGGAAGAATTGGGACATACCTCAACCAGAACTCCATCACCACTCACACAAACGATGCCATCTATTTCAGAGAGATTGAATGACTTGGCCAAATCTTTTGCATGCCCTTGAAACTGTGTTTCTGTTGCCAGAAGAAAAAAATATTTCATACCCAAAATTGAAAATCCAAAGATTAACATAACTGCAGTTTTACAGCCCACTGAACCCACTTCTTCTTTTGCGAGTAAGTCAGGTGGAAATCATGTTGGGTGAGAATTCAAAATACCCACATAGCAAGCATAAGATTATCAGAGATAATTATATATTAATTTGCAACCTAAAATTGCACTTGGTGGTTTTTTTTTGGTATACAAAAAAAGGTCAAGCTCAGATTGAGTCTTTACCTTGCATTATGATGGTGACACCTGCAGCTTTCAGCAGTGGTTCCACCGTTCGTGCAAAGACTTTCTTCCCAATACCATCTCCACCAAATGGATTCACAATCACAAAGAGCCGCTTTGGCCTCCCTGCAATAAGGAATCCAATAGAAAATTCAATTTAAAAAAGAATCACTCTGAAGCTACACACTTGCAAAAGCACAGACAAAGAAGTACTCTCTCCCTCTCCCTCTCTTTCTCTCCCTCTCTCTCCAATGTGTGATACTTACCGTATGAAAACCATGCAAAAAAATTACATACATACATACATACCAGATATGTCTAGAAACTGTTGGATCTTGTCACAGAAAATCTTCTGAGATGCAGGATTGGTGAATTTGATGAGGATGTCTTTGCGGGCCCGATTTGCACCACTGCTGCGGTGTCGGCTGCGCAATTTGTTGTTACCAGAGGAGGAGAGCCGGGGGAAAGAGTATAAATTGACACTTGATTCTTGTTGCTTGAAGCCAATGAGATCCCCTGGAACAATCAAACTGCCATTCCTTTTGCCACTCCATTGAAGCAAACCACCATGATTGAGCTTAATTGTCACCCCTCTTGCTCCGTCCAGCTGCACTTCTTCCTTGAATAAGTGCTCCTCCGCCATCAAATGTACAAAATTTCCCAAATGACCGACTGAAGAAGAAGAAGAAGAACAGCAGCAGCTAGAAGACTTCTCCCCCTGTGTGGTTGCAAGAATTTTGTATCAGAGCTCAGATCACTCAAATTAGACTAGAAAGAATTAATATCTGCATCATCCACAGCTATATCAAAGTGGATGATGATGATGTCCTTTGAAAGAGTTTGTTTGCTGTGGAGAAGCTCATAAAACCCTTGCAAATCCCCTTGAACCCAACAGAGCTCTTTATTTGTCACTCCTTCAACAAGGGGGAGAGGGGGCCTACAAGAACAAGAACAACACATAACTTCTTCAATTGGAAAACAGACTTTTGTTCAATTGAAAATGGAGCTTTCTTCCATTGATAACACACTTTTCTTCAATCCAAAACAGATTTTTTCTTCTTCTAAGAAAAGTCTGGAGTCTGGACGTCTGGACCCACATGGATATGATGAAATCCACGGCGGTTTTTGTTTTTTCTCACAGTGTGTGCTTTTCCCAAGTAGGAGCACAGAGGCATTGTCCTTTGATACAGAGGATCCTCCTTACTCTCCTCTACACGCAAACTTCTACACGCGAACTACACAACTAAGTCTTGTAGCAGCTCTCTGGCCTACCGTAATACACACACATAAACCTAAATCCAGCTTTACGAGGGAAAAAAAAAAGGAAAGACAGAAAAGAAACCAAGCAACCCTTTGCATTCCTTCCTCAAAACACATTGTCACGCAAAAACTCACACTTACGCTAACGCCATAAAAATATAGGAAAATGCATAACAAACGAATGCACCAATTCTTTCTTTCTGGCATACAAAGCAAGAAATCCAAGGATCAAAAACCCCACCTCCCTCTTTCTTTCTTTCTTTCTTTCTTTATTTATTTTTGCTGCAGATCCTTTTAACTTTTATTTTGAATTCCCCCAATTCCTTTGGACGAGTACCCCAATGCAAAAGTGTAAGCATTTGCTTCCCAAGAGGAAGACGTACCAAAACACACAAGAAGAACAAGAACAAGACGGCATGAACCCAAAACCCAAACCTGTACCATGCATCCGCAAACTGGATTTTGTTTTTCAATGACACGCCAACCAAATTTCAGTCCTGATCCTTACCTCACGCTACCGCATTCTTCAAGATTCAGGAGATTTTGCCACTTCCCTTCCAAATCACACTTATCCTCTCTCTCTCTCTCTCTCGTCACACTCTCAAAACTTTCAGAGACTCTCAAATCTTTATTTCTCTCCAACACTCTCAAAACTGTCAGAAGAGACTCTGAACAACTCACAACACTCTCCTACTCTCTCTCTCTCTCTTTTCTCTCTCTCTCTCTCTCGTCGAAAACTCTCTTTTTCACTGCATGATTTGTGGATTTTGCGACTTCCTTTCGAGGTTCAGTCGACAACCCAACAAGATCTATAGCTCGATTGGAGAATCCAACACACAAAACTCGCGACAATTTCAGAAAAAAATTACGGAAGATCGCGCAAATGTTTGTTTTCTAGCGCTGCTCTTCCTCCTCCTGAAAGGAACTTTGGGGCGGGGGGAGGGGGAGCTCGATAGTACGAGGGCGATAAGTAAAAGAAAGCATGATAAGTAAAAGAACTGGCTTGACACTGCTTCCTATCACGACACTCTTTTTATCACTTATACCAAAAAATTAGGGCCACGTGTAACAAAACGTGTACAAAAGAAATTACTAGGTATTTGTCCTATCCCCTAGGGGTGATAAGCGCAGTGACAAAAATAGCTTACGTGTCAGTTTTCCATTTGTCGAATCTCGAGGTAGCGTATTTTTCCTTCTGACTTGGCAAGTTTCTATTGGTAGGATTTGCCTTGTGTGTGTTTCCTTGTCATTGCTTGCACGTTTAGTGGCAAGTCGCCATTGGTTAAATGGATAATTAGTTTAATTTTTTTTGGTAAATTTTTTTTCTTATTATTATTATTTTTCACTAGCCCCCCACCCACCTCCTTTCCCTTCTACCAACTCCCTGACACCCCCCCCCTAAAAGAAATTGGAAAAAATTCACACAACACACTTTTTGGGGGTTGGTAGGCCTCCTTTTTAGGATTTTATTTTGTTTGTGGGTAGGGGTGGACTTTTTTCCTTTTTTTTTTTGGGATATAACTACTTCTCTTTCTTTTTTTAATTAAGGAAAAAACACTCCATTTTGTTATACCTAGAAGAAATTTCCTTTTATTTACATTTAATAAATTGAAGAAAATATTGAGAAAATAATAATAATAATAATAGTAAAATAATAATGATGTTGTTGTTGCTATGATTTTTAACTAGCTCCTTCTTATGAAACCGTAGCAAATGGATGTGCTTTTTCATTCATCTTCTATCAAATTGTACCATAAATCTTCTCATCTCTTTGACAATTTTTTTTTCATTCCGGCATTTCTATTGAGAACAACTTACCCAAGGACAACATGCCATGGCCTTGAGTAGACCCCTTCCGTCCCCCCCCCTCCCCCCTCCCGTTTTCTCACCAACAACTCGTCCAAATATACGAAAATGTACTGAATGAATGGCGTTGACTAGGTACATTTAGCCCACCCATCCGCCCGGCCGGCCCCCACTCCTCACAACTCGATGAGACTATGATCGTATAAGTTATCCCGAAAAATATGACCAAGGAGAAGGACAAATTGACAAATTGCTCGAGAAGCCAAATAACTAACCAACCAACCAACCCCACCCAACGATTCCTTCTTCCTCAATGGGCCACGGAAGTGAGTGTTGGCAACCGACGGGATTTATGTAAATTGATTAACGATTTTCAAGTGCAAGTGCGGCCCAAGTTTTGGGCCCAACGAGTTTCATTTTTGTCGTGTTGGACCAATGAAAATACAAGCAACTTGCAAGAAAGGACCCCTCCCTCCTTTAGGTGGCAATTTTTGGAACGCCTTTCATTCGTCAAAAGACACATGTATATAACTAAACCTTAAACTAATGTACACACTTTTTGGCATTGACTAATTAACAATTTTTGACAATTTATTTTTTTTAAATTAATTAAAAAATCTACAAAAGAAATTAAGAGTGTAAACCCAAAAATTCTCGCTATATTTTGGGAAATTTGAACATAAAAAATAGAACCCTAAAACTTGCTTAACCACTTAATGCCAAAAGAAAAAAATTGTGTTTTGAAATACGAGTAGCAAATTCACAAGCCAATATACGTAGTCTCTTCTAAAACTTGGATTCTCCAACACATTATTAACTAATGAATTTCCATGTGTGTTATAATTCTAAATGGAGAGTGTTTCTTCAAATTAAAATTAAGTTATTTTCTTTGGCTTTTAATTTTTTAAGTTTTTGTTTATACCTTTTTCTTTTGAAGTGAAAACAATGGTTTTTGTTTTACTGGGGTGGGTTGTTTTTTTTTTTTAATTTTTAAATTTTTTTAATAATTTTAATGTGGTGGTAAAATGCCCAATTATGAAATTTGTCCTTTTATTCGGACAAAAGGATAAGTTAGACCTAAGTTTCACATACCCTTTGGTCCTTTGCAAACCTGCCATGAAGTTGACAAACACAAGTGAGTACCATACTAGCCTAGAATGGTACTCCACATTGACAAACTGAATAATTATTATTTATTTCAAAAATTAAATTTCTTTTGTTGATTTGAAAAATTACTATGAAACAAACCCAACTTACGATTATTGACAAATTTAGTTTTTAGATTTGGGATCATTATTATATTAAAACCAAATTATTTTCACTTTCGTATTAAAGATTTGGGATTAATCTATAATACAAACCAAATAATTATTGAAAAATCTCTTTGAAAAACAATTTTTCTATTTAGTTTTGGAATTTTCTTGATCTTTTGTGATTTACAATAAATAATGTGATATAAGTAACAACATTATTCATATTATGGCTTGTCAAAATTATGACAATTTTTAACACTTCAATGTTACATTTTCACAGTAGTCAATCTAATATATTAATTCAACATGTCTGTCTGTGATAAGGTTATACCCAACTGACAGCTGATGCACCTGGCACAAGTGTGAACAAGACCAGATGATAGAGTTTAACTGTGGGCCGTTTGGGTGGTCTTCTTGCAATGCAAACATTTTTTTCTTGCTCTCTTCTCTTGCTTACGTGTCTTCTCCTTCTTTCGCTCGCGAGATGAGTGATGCATACTCGGTATGATAACCGGAGGGCACCTATTGGGTACGATGGGAACGTATTTTCTTTTCTTATGTGGCAGAACGAGCCATTCCAAGAAATAACTGACATATTAATTTTGATGAGGAATTTCTCATAGTCATGACTTTCTAAAATGGCAGAATGTCGTTGAACTTTAGGGTTTCAGGGGTTGTCATTAGGGGTCATCGTTACTTCAATGCCGTGCCGTGCCTTGCAAGCATGGGTTACCACTAGTTTAATATATTAATTCAGTAAGTCTGTCTATCAGTCAATCAATGACGGTGGCCCAGCACAGGCAGGCCGGGCACGGGAGAGGTTCAGGTTCATCCACAACAAGTTCAGGCATCTAGTGGATGGATGGTGCGTCGGTGGGTGCTGAATCACTCTGGCCTAGTGTGATCATATGAAAACCGGTGTTCAGGCATCCAGTGGATGGATGGTGTGCCGACGGGTGCTGAATCACTCTAGCCCAATGTGATCCGATTGAAACTAGTGTTTAGCAGCAATTGGAAAAATATAAAAAACCGGGGGGGGGGTATGTTAGTTATTTCTTGGAATGGCCCGTTCCGCCACGTAGGAAAAGAAAGTACATTCCCATTGTACTCAATAGGGCATGAACGCACGCTTTCCCATCACTGTGAGGCGCTTATGTGAATGAATGAATGAATGAAAGATGCCCTCTAGTTATCATACCGAGTATGCACCACTCACCTAGCGACCGCTTTTTAAAATTTTCAAACAATCAATGTGGCTATATAACCACGGTTCCCAAAGTTTCAAGAAAAAAAAGAAAGTCTAAAAACCAGTGTACTTTTTTATCGGTTCTTTCGTAAAACCTCTGGTTCTTCTTTTGAAAGAACCGAAACCAATGATTCTTTGATTATGGGGAAAAAAATTCAACCAACCACCATTAACAAGTTATTAGAAAGGTGGTTCTTACCATTCGTTCTCACGATTCTCAAAAAATCAATGAACTAAAATATGGAATTGACAGTTCTTTATATTTTTTCAATTTCCCATAGTCATGACTTTCTGAAATGGCAGAATGTCATTGAGCTTTAGGGTTTCAAGGGTCGTCATCAAGGGTCATTGCTGCTTCAGTGCTGTGTCGTGCCTTGCAGGCACAGGTTACCACTAGTATTACATAAATATAAAATAAGCACAAGCTAGTGTCATGAAGTATCGAACTCCCATTATGTGCACCTTTTTTTCACACTATTTTTTCACAAAATCCTTTGTATGAGTTGTAATGGAATTTTAGAAAACACCCAAAACAAAGGCGGTAACACTTAACCCTAATAAACAATTGCATGAACAGAGAGAGCTTGCCCCCAACACCTAATGAACTTGGCAACACTTAACCCTAATAAACAATTGCATGAACACAGAGAGAGATTGCCCCCAACACCTATTGAACTTGGCCCGAGCAGATATTATCCAATACTTAGCTGAATGCCACTGTCAGAGTTGGAATCTGATAAACCCTTGTGAGATATCTGGATCTCTTTCCATGTTAACCTTCCCAACACTTCTGCCATTGATGCCAACAACTTACAAGGTGACCCCATGAGTGAGCTGTTAGCTTTTTTTGTCTAATCAAAAGTACACACAAGTCTTGTGATAGTATATTAATTTTTTGCAGCTGCGCCTGATGCACAACTGCCACACAACTAGGTATAATAAAATCTTGTTCTCTTTGACGACTAGTGCAATCCCTCCTCTTACATACGAGAAATTTTGAATTATTGCAATATTTGGAAGTAGTCCATAGTTACCATCTTCTGCTGTGAATAACCTGTTCGTTAATCTTCACAGATCCACCAAACCTAACCTAGAGTACACTCACTAAGCAGCCCAAAAGAAAAGAAAAAGGCTTCTATCAGGTGCCAATGATTGACAACAAGATGTACCTAACTAGTATTCACACATAGCTCAAGACAATTATAATCTACCTCCAGAGATCAATACTAGACTTGTAAGCACAATGGGTATGCACAATAATGAAAACGTCTGAATACTCTCTAACATCGTCTCGGTGGTGGTTCACTGGAGGCAGTGAATACCATACACTGAGCACCAGTGGAAGGTGGTGAATATAAGAGAGAGGTGGGTGAGTCTGGATGGGAGCAAAGCAAGTCCACAACATGGAGCCAATCTGAAAAGGCCAAACGTGTGCTGTATTGAAGTGAAATGCACTCCCGGCCCCGTTTCCTCAAGTAGTAGCTCCTCCAAAAGTCAAGTAGTGCCCGGAAGGTGCATAGTACATGATGGTCAGATGCTCTCAATGCTTGCAAGTAGTGCTGCAACTCTCCATCCCGCTCCGCAAAGATGAACAATATGAGCACCGTATTCAAGACACATATGTTGTCCTGGAGAGCAAGCACACAACAAACCCGTCAATCATCGTAAACTTGTAACCCTAAAACCCATCAATCATCCCAAACTCTTAACCCTGAAAGCCATAGTGACTTAGGGAAAAAAAACAAACAAAACAAGATCTTATCATGACTTGACACATGTACATTACCTGATTGATGTCACTGAGACGTACAGCACACATGAGATCCCGAAGAAGTCGCAAAGTGTTATGGAACACAAATGCAGTAACCTTGCAGAATTCTGCATCATAACTGGCCGATGCACTATCATTGACTTGGTAGTCATCATTTCTCATATTTGCTCGCCTTTTGGGTGCAGAAATGACAGCCAATCTTGCACTGATGGAGGCCGACCCTGACCACTGATGTCTGCGGAAGTAGTCCAGCGACAGCACCACAGAGCGGACAAATACATTTGAGTCCACCAAATTTGTAACCAGGACCTGTGAATGCAGAGCTTCACAAATTAGTCATAACTAGACACAAAACTCTCCTGGGCACACAGCACATTCCCAAACTCCAAATGGCAACAACAAGCCCTTTACTGCAAGAAAGGGCCCGCAAAAGAACAGAGCAAAAGTTTCAGAGGACAGACCTCCACAAACCGGTCAAACTTCTCCCCCACTAACAATCTGTTAAGCCTTTGGAACAAGTTTTTGTTGAATTTTATGAGCTCCCCAAGAAGATCAAAATTGATCTGCCAACTCACACAACACACAAAAAGTGTGAGGAGGGTCTTATGTCTCATCAGCTAAATGAAACAAAACTGTCAACCAGCAAAAGACAGGGTTTAGGATTTAGGGTTTAGGGTTTGCACTAAGTCTGCAATCGAACCATGACTGATTTCTAACTGCTATAACAGGGGATCGGGCAAGGCATCTTCACCAAGGTTCAACCTTTAACACGGTCAGAAATAGACCTGCAATGAAGTGGCACACCGAAATCCCCCTTTCAGAATCTCAGCCACAAGATGCTCCATAAGGCCTGTTGACGCCACAAATTCCTGGAAGCCAAAACTCAGCATTAGAGAGAGGTTTGCCAAATGCACCCTTACAGATTTTGGGCTAAACATACAAAGTGACAAAACACTTGCATATAATTTTGAATTTGAAAGAAAAAAGATAAGGTTTAGGGCTAGAGACAGGCACAATTCTAAGTAAGAAAACTGAATACTTAGATTGTCAAATCAATTTAATTGACCCAAAACTTTCAAACAGGTCTGACCTGCACATCTCATGCCCAGCTGCAAAGTTCATCTTTTGTAGACTGAGTTTTACAGCACCTAGAGCTATTTTCTGGTGGAACTGGGCTACAGGCATACCTGATTTTTTGGATCTGCACCTCCCAAAAAGGCTTCCACACATGAGGCCAGCCAGAACCTACCAGTGCCCAACACACCTCCATTGTGTTAAGAGAGACCAGATCCTGGAGTGACCAAAGCTTCAGAGGTTGGTTTTATAAGGTCTCCACGACCCTCCCCAGGTTGCAATGAGCAAAGAATTACAGAAGTCACTGGAAACATATTTTTGCAAAACTGGGGAAGGTAAAAATACAGAACATAAATTGAGAGTGACAGACCGGTAGAGAGAGTCCGCCGGCTCATTGATAAGAATTTTGAGTATTTTGAACATTAGGCCTTCATCCTTCATGTCTCCTGTTGGTTTGGATAACCAACTGCTCTCCTGCTCCCCACCCCAAACCTAGAAATATCAGCAATGCCCCCATAGACATGAAATTGTAGGTCCTGTCCAACCATCTGTGAATTAACATTGTTGAACATGCAGTGCTGAGAGATATGCATTGTATTGCCAGATGACAACTTGGTGTAAGAGTTCTTTCCAAGACCACCCAGGGGGGTAGAAAAAGGGTGGGGGAGAACCATCGTACCTTGAAGGGGGCTGGGAGTAAGAGAAGGTCCTTGTTCGCCTGATTGCAACTATCACGGTCACAAAAATTGTGTATCAACCTCAGGTACTGAATCTTGAGGGCCTGAAAAGAACCCCAAAAAAAATAAAATCATATGAGGATGTTACTACTTTTTCCAAGAAAAAACAGCAGTGACCATCCATAAGTGGCACAAAAAGTGAAGCATGCAATATTTGCCTTTTTTGTGCACACTCTAATCATGATATTGATTGACTATACCCAACTTACTGATTTAGGGTTGCATGCACAGCCTATGCCATGAATACCACGTGAGCTTGATCGAGGCTGTGATGCCTTCCAGTCCAACTTATCAAACATATGCGTCAGCACACCCACTAGCCCTAATTTCGCCAATTGATTTTGCACCTGCTCCCGTTTCTTACCGCCACACAGAGCACAAAGAACAAATAGAACCTCCACATGATGCTGCCATGTCCCACCATTACCACAATTTGCACATGGTTTGTCAGATGGATCCGATGTAATATCTAGTGCAAAGGTACAGAGTATGACAGCCTATGAGCAGCTCTTGGAAAACCTAATGGAGCTTACAGTGGCCAGATGTATTACACCCGTAGACAGGCCTGTGCGGTCCAAGAGCATGATGTTCCAATCAACAACTCCGTCATCCATCAAACTTGTGCCTGCCACCCTTTGTTGTGATGCCAAGTCCATTATCATGCGCATTTCTGGTCGAGTGTTGTTAGCTTGGATGTCTTCTAAAGAAGGCCCTCGAAAGTCACTGACTGTGTTATATAAGCTCTCTAGTGCACTGCCATTGACTGACATTGTCGTAGCAAACTCAGAAACCCCTGATGAGAGAAAAGCCTGCACATCTTGAATCACATATCTCAGTGCACTAAACAAAGTTAAACATGTACTTGAACCACCAAAGAAAACCCTGAAACAAAGACTCTATAAGAAGGGATTGATGCCACAAAAATGTGTCCTGTGACCAGTGAGGCCTACCAGTAACTAGGCTATCAAATTAGTGATAATCCTTTGGAGAACCAATCTCTGAGACTCTATCATGTAGCAAGGACTTTTGTTCACCTGACCCACCTCACGACTGAAGGATACTTTGTCAAACATGAGCAGTTTAACAAGGCGAGAAAGAATGTCAGGAATGAGGAGAATGGCATCATGGTTCCTATCTGCCACTGTCCACTCCTGCTCCTCCAGCCTCAGCTTTGATGCCCCTGTCTCAGCATTACTCCGGTTTAGCCCCACTTCCACCTCTCCAATCCAATTTCCTGCCTTGGGTCCATCCATCAGCACAACCAACACACTCTGGCAATAAGCCAAAGAAAGAAAGGATACACAAGAAAGTGCATGACATCATCACTGATTCAAAAGCATCATGCTACAAAAAAACCTTGATAGTCAAGATAGACTTCAGGGCTCTCAATGGAGAAGAGGATAAAGCAGAAAAGCACAGTTCATTATGGAAGGTTGTTATGGTATTGCCAAGGTTCTCTCAACCCTAAATTCTCTCACACTGCAACTTCTTTGTTCTCAAAGCATTTGGCAAGAAAGTACACAGCTCTCAATTTGAAGTGATGAAATAAATTGGCAGAGTTCTACCTCAGGCTCAAAAACAACCATCGCAAGGACACGGCAAAATGAGGCAAGCTGATGAGATGAAAATTTGTGGACAAGGCTTGCAAAGTTTGGAATGTCCTGCACTCTCAAGGTGTCATCTCTCACAGCCAGCACTTCCTCCGCGAGCCCCACCGCTGCCACCACCACAGATGACGCAACAACATCCAAAACCCTAAAAAAACATTCGGATACTAATAAAGTTACAGACATTTTTCTATTGTGGGAGTTTCTGAGACCAGCAGACTGATTTCCTGGCAGGAAATCTGCAGAACAAAGGTAGTTAGCATTGGACTACTTAAAGCTTCTTTGTACACAAAAACTGTTTTGTCATCTGCTTCTAGGAAACGCAATTTCAAGGGGAAAAACATCAAACGATGAACAAGGGTAGAGATATCCAAGCCCTAAATGGGAGAGAAAACAATTAGGTCATGGGAACTGTGCAGAATTGCAGATGGAACTTAAAATCCTTCTTTGTACACAGAAACTGGGTTGTCAACTGCTTCTTGGAAACCCAATTTCAAGGAAAAACATCAAACAACAAGCTAGGGGAGATGTCCAAACCCTAAATTGGAGAGAACAAAATTAGGTCATAGGCACTTTGCAGAAGTTGCAGATTGGACTTATAAGCTTTCTTTGTACACAAAAACCATGTTGTCATCTGCTTCTGGGAAAACCCAAAAAATCAAAAGATGAACTAGAGGAGATACCCAAACCCTAAATTAGAGAGAGAACAAAATTAGGTCATGGGTACTATGCAGAAAATTGCAGTGGCAATCACACAAAATGTATTATGCTGGTGCATACTGAAAGAAACTATGAACTGGAGGAGATACCCAAACCCTAAATTGGAGAGAACAAAATTAGGTCATGGGCACTGTGCAGAAATTGCAGATTGGACTTAAAAGTTTTCTTTGTGCACAAGAACTGTGTTAACGTCTACTTTCTGGGATTTCAAGGAAAAAAACATCAAACGATGAACTAGGGGAGATACCCAAACCCTAAATGAGAACACAATTAGGTCATGGGTAATATGCAGAAATTGCAGTGACGATGAAAGAAACCCATATTTAAAGAAACAGCTCTAGAATCTATCTCATTCTTCTTCAGGCTCAAAAGCTCAAACCTAAGGCACTGCACATATGGAATTGTGGAATGGAAAGAGATGAAGGTTAGGGCACAGCCGGGAGGAAGAAGTAGAACAAGAAGCAAACGGTGAAGAAGAAGAAGAAAGGAGAACTGAAGAATGTCAAATGTGTTACCATATTCAAAAGTACTGTAGAAACCCATCAAGCCAAACAGATTGATGACGAAATCAGCGTGAGCTGCGAGCGATTCCGTGAAATGGGTCACGGTTAAACACAACTCGCGGAGGATATTGAGGCACTCTTTCTGCAGAGAAAGCAACTTGATGGAGCCCAAGTAATGATCGGGACCGCCGTCGTCACGTTCCTCTTCATCTTCATTAGCAGCAGCAGCAGCAGCAGCAGAAAACTGACAAAACAGACATCGCAACAGCAGTACATCGCCACGGAAAAGTACGAATCCTTCGCGGTTGAGCTGATGCTGTGGGCTGTTAAGCTCACAGATACTGTGTGAAATGGTAGCCAACACGCGAGCACAAACTTCTCCTTGGTTTTCGATCAGCGCAGCTTCCAACTCCATGCACAACGGTGCCATCGCTTGCGCAGAAGGCTGCATCGATCGCAGCAACGCTCGTGGTAGCTGTCGCAACGACTTGCATCCATTGCCGCTGATCTGCGCCCGGTTCACACAACTGAGTACAGACCTCTGTTGTTGGGTGGGCGTAAACTGCCATTCTACTGACGACCCACTTGGCTGCTTGTGGCCCCTCGCCATCGCCCAATAACCCACGACAACAACGAACAAGGAACAACGCGCGCGCCCACAAAACACAAACCACAGAAAACAAAGGCACAAACAGACATACGCACTTTGTACAAATACGCGTACTTTGATGGCGTATCCGTACTTTGTAAAAATACTACCAATGAATATACGTACCTGTAAACATGGGGTCCTTTTAATGAAGACATATGAATGTATTTTTGTTCACACAAATGCACATACGCACATTGTACAAAATACGCGTACTTTGTACCCATTTCTGTACAAATACAAAACCAATGAATATACCTACCTATGAATATGGAATACTTTTAATGAAAACATTAAAAAACCAAAACAAGCAAAAAAGAAGAATTAAAATTCAGCAACACAATTTTGTAAACTTGTTAATGGGAAAATTATCAAAATATGTGGTTGGTTTTTTATTAGTTATTATGATAGTTCAATAATTTTGCATTATCCATAGCAATAATTGTAGTAGGTAGGTAGGAGTGGTTGAGAAACATATTATTATTATTATTTTAGAAAGTAAGCTAGTATTTTCACTATTTTAATTCGTGTTCTAAAAAGACAAATTAATGGCTAGAGTTTTAGCCATCGAAATAGAATCTAAGGTTGACTTAGAAGGATTGTTAAGAGGTTTAGGGTTTAAGGTTTAGGTGTCATTTTTGTAATAGTAAAATGTAGATACCTATACCCTAAACCCAAAAATGGATTCATTTTGTATGTGGTGTGTGGGTTGGAGAAAACAATAGGAACTAAGGTAAAAAATACTTGTGTACTATGATGGAGTCTAATACCATAGGAGAATGTTGGTTTTAAGTAATATATAATGATGTTTTGTAATGCAATGAATTGCAATAATTATGTACTAAATTTATTTAGCAATTAGAGATAATTAGAGATGATACTTGTTGATTCCTTTAATTCAATAACATTTTATTGTGTAATTTCAATACTAGTAGTCTTTTGCTACCATAATCGTTACCTAGGTCTAACTCAATCATATTACTTTGGCATTGAGTTTTTTTTTTTTTTGTAACATTATATTTGACCTAGGCTATCTCATTATTGCAATCACCTTTTTTTTATATTGTTGACTCATTAGTTGTTCATTCCTTATTTGTAATATAGCTAGTCTTTCACTATTGTAATTATGCATCTACAACAAATATTTAATCATAATAAATTTGAATCCAATGTTGATTTTTTTGCAATAAGTTTGTGCTTAGGTTGTCCAATTATCATAACTCATCTTTCCTTGAGTTTGTTGACAAGTAGTTTTTGTTTTCTTGGATACATGTTTAATAATGTCTTTGTTATTGGATTGATTTGTTTATACAAAAATTGAAAAAAAACAATTTGAATTTTAACCCATAAATTTCAAGGTGGACCAAATTTGTTTGCCTCAATCTCACATGGTTGGACTCTCAAAGGTGACCAAAACCCTATGATGCACAAAATCCATTGTGCACCTTTAATGCATATATCATGAGAAGAATGTTAATTTACAAGCATATGAACTTCTTGTGTGTGAAGGGAACAAAAATAAAGAAGTTCCAAGCTCTTGCAACATCTTCAAAACTTGAAGAGGTGTTCTAAAACATGTCCAAAACAAAAAACTAAAGAAAAAATCAATCGCATCCCCATATAATATTCCAATGGCTTTTAATTTGATTCACTAGGTTTTTAAACTAAAGCATAGATGTATCAATTGTTAAAGAAGAAAATCAACAACAAGCAACAAAGCAAAAATATAGATGAGACCCATTTTTGTTCTTTTCATTTCATGTGTTCTACAACACAAAGCTTTGAGTGCACTCAACACCCAACCCCCCTCTATCAATTTCCTCTTGCATGTGTGGAGCACAATGAAAAATTCCCTTACGAGGTTTGCCTCAAAACATCCTTGATTCATATGGATTTACAACAAGTTCAAATATGCATGTTACCAAAGTCTTCATTTTAAAAATGAAATAAGTCAAATGCCATTTGCATTGGTCTCAACATCCACACATGCTTCTCATCCAATTGAAGTTGCACCTTTACAATACCCTAACAAAACATTTTGATTCCCATTTTAGCCCTACATGTGAAAATAAATAATAAATATTTTTTTATGTGTTTGGAAACAAAATGAACCCCTTTTGATTTATCAGGATCGTAAATCATTTTTTTCCTTTTGGTTGCCACAAAAGGATTGAAAAAAAATAATAATAATTCAAGAAACACCTTAGATGGTCAACTTTGACCATTCATTATTCATTCATTTCAACTACTTTTTGGAAATATTTTTTACACATGACTCATATGTACACCTTCTATCCACCACCATTTTTTATATGAAAACGGAACATGACATTTTTCTCTAATTAGGTCTTCAAACACTTGAAATTTTGAAGGTTGCCCAGAACTTTCAACTTTCAACAATGTCAATTTTTTGTTTTTCATCCAAATGTAATTTCTTTTTACTAAAACGTCCAACTTCAAATCCTTCACATCTCCACAAGTGATAATTTCCAAATTTGAATGTTTTACTCAATGACTTATAACTATGTTTGTGGGAGTTGATCCCTTTCTTGTAGTGTGACAATTTTGGTCAAATGTCAATGAAAGGTTAATGTTTTTTATTGTGTTTGAAATTTAGTAGGCCATCTACTTATTGCAATTACATTTGTTCAAATTTTGTCATTCAATAATTTTGTTTCCCAAACTTTAGTATAAATACTTATGCCTATTAGGTCCTTAGAAAAGACATATTTTCCAACCTTTATCATGTAATATAATATAATTTTTTTTCAATGTTAATGATGGTGATGTAATTGACATGAAGAACCTTCAAACCATGATATTTGTCATTTGCCATAATGAAGTTGTAAATGTTAATTTGTTGTGTATGCATATTTGATGTAAGTAGGGTTTAATTACATATGACATGGCCAATGGTATAAACCCCATGAAAAAACTTTAGCAAATGACCACTCACAACTTAGTCAAAAATATGAAGAATATGTGAAAATTGTGGTGAAAAATCGTTTAGATTGACCACTCGCAAAAAAAGTTGGCCAAATGTAATGTATTAATTACAAAAGGTTTTTGAATAAAATCTAATTTTTGTTGTGATTAAACAATAGTATGTACATGTCATTGAGAATTGGATAAGGATTAGGGTTGAAATGAATGGCTCTACATGACTTTGTCCAAAAATTATGTTTTGTGCATTTACAAATGAAGTGTTGTTTCCTCTTGTTGAGAAAATTAAAGTTTTAGTGGGCTAGGTTTTACTTAACAAGGTTAATAGGCAACCTAATAACTTTAATAAATTACTTATTGCCTCCACTAATTTAGGAAGTGATTCCCACGATTTAATTAGTTTTTAGAAGGTGATAGTTGCAAAGTCAATTATGTAATTTTAGCTAGTTGGGTCCAAACAACATATAAAAAACCGATGTGTTTACTTTGCATTTAGGATTTTTGTCTTTTTTGGGGTCCTTTTTCCCCCAAAACATGTTTTCCTTAAAAAATAAATTCAAATGAAATATTTTGAAACTTTTTATATATTATATTTATAGTTGTCCCAATATATATATATATATTACACTAAAATTTTGAGAAATACAAATTTTTAAAGTGCACGGATTTCGCCAAATTTTGTGTTTCATCTTGAAAATTTGTCATAATTTCAAATCATACCAAAACTTGTTAAAAATTTCAAGTTTTTTTCTTAATGTTATAAGTTACAAGTTTTCTTTAAACAACATATACATTACATCACACTTACATGTCGAAAAGGACTCATGAACTTTTTTAAAACCTTAATTTTTGATAAACACAAAATCAAAAAAATATGAAAATCTGAGTTTTTTAAAAATGTGTTTAATAGTATGTTATTACTATAAAAAGATTGAGAATGAAATAAATTGTATTATGAAAATTAAAAGGCCTTTTATGAAAGTAATGTCATTGAATGAAATTGTTAAACATCATTTATTTAAACCAAACTTTGATATTGAAATTTTGTTTGATTCATTTTAGATTTTTCAATATCCATATTATTCAATAAACACAACTTTCCATGATTCACATGCCATTAAAATGGCACCACATAAACAAATGTAACAAGAATTACAAAAAAATTGACATTTTAACATCAATTTTGGTTCATTTGAACTCATCTGCACCTAGTTTTAATAGTTATTAATTGGCCAACTAGCTATTATTAAAAGTGGGACTTAAAAGGCCAAATTTGGAGGAGTTTACCTAATTTTTAAAGGTAGTAAACAATGGGGGGATTTGGACTTGATGAGGTTTGAGTGGGATCCCCTATAACCACAATTCATTTAAACCTTCCTTACGAAAATTTGCTTTTCATTTTATAGGTTGCATGTATTACATGTGTTCAAGGCCATTTCATGTGTCATGAATGAATTTCTCATATTTCTCATTGAAAACTTTGTACCATCATTTCTTGTCTTTTGCACATTTTTAATTTTGGTGGTTTGATGATTTAAATTTGGAAATCATGGCATTGTTCTTATTTGTAAATAACATCAAACTTTGTGTGAAATCAAATTTGTTGGTCAAATATTCTTGTTTGATATGCATTTCAATGTTGATAAGTCATTTTGTTAGGTTTGAATACATTTTTAAAAAACTAACCCACATTTGAATAATGTTTCCATACATGCACATTGTAAATATTCATGTTTTAATACAATAATGTTTTAAGGAAATTTGTAATATATTTCATTGCATTGTGTTTTGTCACACCTTTTGTATTTATATTTTAGAACAATATGTTTCAATTTATTTCATGCATGCATGTTTTCAATATAGTTTGTTGTAGGATTTAGTGATGTTTCAATTACATACAATTCAATTCATTGGCCAAGAAACTTTACATTGTAGTAGGATTTGGGCATAAAACTATAGCCTAAACTCATGCAATGTGTCATTGACATTGGGTGTACTATGTGTGCATATGACAAATGGCCATGTTCCGTGGAAGTGCATGCATTTAGATGAGAAGTTCTAAATCTAACAAGGGAGGTTGTAAAGTTTGAAATTTGAACTTGCCATAAAGGACATAAACCTTTGTGTTAAACTATTTGTCATAAATGCAATCAATTTGTGTTTAATTGTATGTTAAATGCACTTTGTTTCATTGTTATCTCAATGCAATATGTTTCATCACATTGTGTTTTGTGTTTACTCAAATGGGTACAAAAGATTGCACATTTTTTACTTGCATTTTTGTCTAAACAAATTCATTCAGTGTTATTAAAAAACATGAGGTGTACATGCTAATTTATTATATAATATCAAAAGCTATGTGTATATATGGTATTGATGCCCATCAATAAAAAATATTATTCACAATTTTACACTTGAAAATGGCCTTAGAAATTCTTGTTAATGATTCCAATTTGGTTTTTCAATTTTTTTATGTAGCCACATTGGTGATCATTCACAAGACTAATTAGCCAAATTTGGCTATAGGTGAGAAAGGAAAATACAAACTTTCGTGAATCCTCCTATAATTTGAGGCATGTCATAACCTAATGTTTGGATATGGCAATTTCAGATTTATTTTTGAAATCTAACTAAGTTTGAGTTATTTTTTTTTCACAAAAATCCTTAGTATGAGTCACAATGGATTTTTTTTGTCACAAAAAAAGAAGAAGATGAAAAATGATACTAAATAAGTGAAGAATCAAAAGGCCATCTTCACTTTTTAACCCATAAATAGTAATATGAGTTCAACACATGTTAGAAAATATTTTTCACAAAACAATGTTTTATTGAAACAATGCACTCATGCACATGAAAACTAATCTCAACAATTTTGGTGGAAAAGAGAGAATTTGGAATGTACATTTGTTCTCAAATCACTTGTTCCCAACCACAATTTGACCTCTCCCACACAAAACACAAACATTAATTAACTTGTGATAAAAACACACCATAGGAATCCTTAAACCCAACAAAATTAGTACACAATTGAAGTTCTTCAATCGACCATCATGTTTAGTTACGAATAAATGGCGACAATTTGATGATTTGACCATAAAAATTGTTGCACATAGGTAGCCTTGTGACGACACCCGTTCCCAAAAACTTTACAATTGTCTCAATTTAACAATTTGTTTATTAGAAAACAAGCCATTTTCGTAATTTTCACCTTTCAAACACCATGATCCATAAATTTCAACACTTTAAAATTAGGTTTTTGAAAACTTTTGGCAAGTTGACTAATAAATTTTTAAAAATTTTGAATTTTATTATTATTATTTTAATTATGGCCAAAATGGTAAAGGTATTAGGATAGTTGTTTCATGAAGCATGTGGAAGGAGAAGATGGCAATTGAGGCAATTCGTAGACACATGAAAAAATCTAAGTATTGAGAACTCACTTGCTACCAAAAGAGAAAAAAAAAGAAAAGGAAAAAAAGTGAGAGAGATCATTCAAAATTGCATTGGAATTTGATGATGAGAATTAGCTAAAGGCAAATTTTAATTAATTAATAAATAAAATAAAATAAGTGTTTGATAGGGTTTAGGTGGGAAGAGATGGGGGCAACTAAGGCAATGTGTAGAGACACATGAGAAATCGAGAATTGAGAATTTAGCCACATTTAGACCTAAGCATTTCCTAGGTCGCCAGCAATTTTGTAAAAATACTACAAACCCACCCACTCTAGGACAGTCGCCATTTAATGCTAATTAATGCTGGGAATCCTCGCCAGTAAAACCTACTTGAGGAATTTGAAAAGAAAAAAAAAAAAAAACTATGGTAACAATCTCATCATGATGATGCTGGGCAGCTCCAATTGAAACCCCCAAAAAAAACCAAAAAAAAAAAAAAAAAAAAAACCATAAAAAAAAAAAAAAAAACTCACTAAATTACACAAAAAAAAAACATTTTTTATTCTTTTCTTTA